>ENA-UPTA01000213-UPTA01000213.1-activated-sludge-metagenome-genome-assembly--contig:-NODE-213-length-66830-cov-10.270475_pt1 | contig 66830 bp, 68 predicted proteins | sample MGYA00238184_ERZ773361 | MGnify/ENA primary metagenome ERZ773361 (study PRJEB29100, sample SAMN05720205) | activated sludge metagenome | isolation source: anaerobic digester from wastewater...
TATGGTTCATCGCCGCACCCTTGAAGCTGGTGGTCGATGTATGGCAGGTCTCGCAGGCCGCTGTGGTAGCGATGTGGGTGCTGGATTTGCCTATAGCCCTTTTACTATTGTGGCAGGTTGCACAACCAGTTGTCACACCATTGTGACCAAATTTTGCTCCCAAGAAACTACTTGTAGAAGTATGGCAGCTCTCACAAGCCGCTACCGTTGGTATGTGACTTGCAGATTTACCTTTTGCTTTAGTGCCATTGTGGCAGCTGGCACACTTACCTGTGATGCCACTATGATCGAACTTAACTGCGCCAAAAAACGTAGTTGTAGAACTGTGACAAGATTCGCAAGGCGCATTAGTTTGTATGTGGCTTGCTGACTTGCCTTTCGCCTTAACCCCATCATGACAGCTTGCACAGCCTGAAGCAATCCCTTGATGGTCAAAGCCTTTGGCCGGAAGCCAGCCAGACATCTTATGGCACGATTCGCATCCTGAACTGGTCTGTATATGACTTGAGGGTTTGCCTGGTGCAGATTTTCCATTGTGGCACGCAGCGCATGCTGTACCCTGCATTACGCCATTGTGGCTGAATACGGCCGGGGCCCAAGAAGACGGAATATGGCAAGTCTCACACTTATCCGAAGAAGGAATATGCCCAGCTGGACGGGCTGACGCATTCATTCGATTGCCATTTACATGGCAGCCAGAGCATTGCTTTGGGGTACCTCGAAAGATACCGTTTATATGGCAGCTTTCGCAGCGTGTTGAGGAATGGTTTCCTGTTAAAGCAAATCCCGTTTTTGTATGATCAAATCGAAACCCCTTAACAGTTTTTGTAGCAGCAAAGCTAGGGGCCGTCAGCATGACGGATAGGCAGCATGTAATTACAAATGCTGCAATTTGCTTCCAGTTTATTTTTATTCGCATAAAACCCCCTAACGACTTGCCACCATATATTAAGTTTACTGGCAAATTGTGGGAAATTAATCCACATCAAGAGTTTATGTGGGATTTTTTTATACGTCAACTTAATTTTTTTAAAATAATAATAAAGTTTATTTATATAAAAATAAGTTATATGAAGTAATTTGGATTGTCTTATCGAAAGCTATCTGCCGACACCAGCATTAGCCTTGATCTCTCTGAAGTTGGCATCCACATGGCAACGATCGCATTGTGGCCCGAAACTGCCGCCATGCACATCATCTGCGGAATGGCAGCTATAACAAGCGGTGTTTTGTTTTACTTTGCCGATGAATGCCGTTCTATGGCAATCCAGACAAGCCACACCCTTATGCCCGCCAGTGAGCTTGAATTTGGTTCTAGTATCGTGGTTATAATCCCACACTTTCCAGTCACGCGCATTGTGGCAGTCCTCACATAAAGTGCCCAGCCGTTTCTTATGCTCATCATCTTTTTGATGGCATGAATAACAATCTTTCTTCACATCCTTAAAGTCTCCCGATAAGTGACATTTTTTACACTCAACCGGGGCATGTTTACCCAATAACGGAAACTTGGTCTTGTTGTGATCGAAATCCTTCACTTTCCAAGTGTTTTCCGTGTGGCATTTTTCACACTTCTCGCCTTCGCTACCTTTGTGGATATCATCTTTCTGATGACAGGCGTAACAAGTAGTCTGCAGCTTTTGCGGCGCAGGTGCGGGTTTGTGACAACTTTCACACTTGGCAGGCCGATGCTTACCCTTTAACGGGTATCTGGTATCCTTATCATGATCAAAGCGCGTTTTCTTCCAATCGTCTTCGTTGTGACAACGCTCACACTTCTCAGTAAATGCGCCTTTATGCGGGTCATCCTTCTGATGGCAATCGTTACAACCTGTTTTCAATTTCTCGGCCAATCCATTTACATGGCAACTTTCACACTTGGCCGGCTTGTGCTTACCTTTTAGCGCGAACTTAGTACGGTCATGATCAAAAGTTTCCTTTTTCCAGTCGCGTGCGTTATGGCAATCCCCGCACTTCTCACCGAACTTGCCCTTATGCACGTCATCCTTTTTATGGCATGAGTAACAATCCATAGCCACTTTTTCGAACTTCAAGCCACCCGATGTATGACAAGCCTCACACTTAGCCGACTTATGCTTATCCTTAAGCGCAAAACGCGTATCTTTATCGTGATTGAATGTAGAGGTCGACCAGCTACGTTCATGGTGGCAATCCGCACAATTCTCGCCAAGACTGCCATGATGCTTATCGTCATTGCGATGGCAACCAATGCAAGTTTTTGGCAGCTTCTGCCCAGCAGATTTGTGACAGCTTTGACATTTCGCCCCATCATGCTTGCCCAATAAAGCAAAATGTCCATCCACTTTGTGGTCAAAAGTAGAATCTTTCCAGTCTTTTTCAGTATGGCAATCCACACATTTCTGACCAAACACCCCTTTATGCTCATCATCTTTCTTGTGACATGAGTAGCAATCTTTAGGTGTCTGCTTGAACATATTGTCCTTATGGCAATCTTTACAAGCCACCTTGCTTTCTAGAGCGTGCGCACCCTTGAGCGGAAAGTCGCTCTTGTCATGGTCGAATCGGATGTCTTTCCAGTTTTTCTCAATATGGCAATCCGCACATTTCTCACCCAGTGAATTCTTGTGTTTATCATCTTTCTTGTGACAGCCGACACAAGCAGCAGGCGCGTCACGATATTTGATTTTGGGTTTATGGCAATCCTTGCATCCGACCTTTTCGGACATATGCCCACCCTTGAGCTCGAAATCGGTCAGATTATGCTTGAAGGCCTTTTCGTCAAGATTAACAATATTGGCTTCCCTGCCTTTATGTTCCGTGTGGCATTCCGAACAATTGCGCCCTTGCTTCATCTTGCCATGGTAACCATTCTTCTGTGCTACATCTTTATTGATATCTTTGTGGCAGTCTTTACATAACTGATCCTGACCCTCTTTATCAAAACGCTTGTGGCACTTCTGGCAGTTGTCTTCCCATTTCAGATGTCCTTGAATCACCTTGCCAGGCATCATCACAGACTCGAGCGTATCCGCCAATGATAGACTTGACAGGAGAAGCCCAAGTACGACCGAAACGAGAAGGCGCAGCATTAATTTAGATTGGATAAAGAAGAAAGATTTAGTACATATGTACCCAGATGACGTGGAATATGGCGGTGGCTACCATCATGTACATCAATGGGATGTGAATCACATGCCAAGCTGAGAAAATCTGCTCAAATTTTTTGAACTGAGCAACCGTTTGTATCTGTATCAAATATTTTTTGACCAGATTGGATGCTTCTGCCGCTATCTCTTCATGCCCCGGCCCTAGCTTGCGATAGATATATCGCTTGCAGCGCCAAGCGAGCATCATACGTCTAACGTCAAAACTAATAAAAAACAGCACCCCCTGTAAAAAGTTGCGTTTTTTCTCCAAGGCCTCTATCTCAAAGCTTTTGATTTTCTTTTCCACCTTAGGCACAAAATGCAACTTTGACTTTACCTCCCCGGAACCACCCGCCAAATCTTCGTATGCATCTTTTAAAGTTGATCGACTGCCATACAAGCCTTTGTGAATCTTCGTGTACACAAACCTGCCTATCAAACCGCTCGCGGCCACTAGCACCATACAATACAGCGCAACGGCAGCATTAACCGATCGTGTTTGAAATGTAGTATGGAATAAAACCAACGTCGGCCCCAAGACACCCATAATCATATGGATTCGAAACCAATGCTTGAGCTTGCCAAGACTTTGCATAAATTTTAAATGCTTGCGGGCTGAATACATGAGTAAAGCCAGCATCATCAAACCACCGACCAATCCCAAGTAATAGCCCAAGCCTTCGCCTGGCTTATAGTATTCTACCTGGGCTACATTCCAGCCAAGCCATACAACCAACAGCGGCAAGGCAATCAATATTATCTTTTTTAGATACTGAATCATCTCACCTAGCCTAATTTTAGATTCTTGCACATCCGAATCCGCAGCCGTTTGATAAAAAACGCTCATAGAACCCCTTCGCATATTTTTTGTGTAACTTTTTCACACAAATCATGGGGCTAATCTTACCAAAAAAACTCGTACTTATGTTTAAATAACGTTAATAACCACATTCAATACTTTGAAGTGTTAGCATTTTTACCACTTTTTCAGCATGCAAAAAGCCACATTATTTTTATATCTCACACCGTTTCTTCTGATTCTGCTGGTTTACTTGATACGCCAAAATCGCCAGGACAGGCGAGGAAAAGCGCGTTTACACGAAGCTAGGGAAGCAGGACTAACGGAACCAGCTTCCATACATCCAATCATTGACCCTGGACGCTGTGTAGGCTCAGGCGCCTGTGTAAAAGCATGCCCTGAAAAGGCACTGAGCATGGTCAATGGCAAAGCCGTCCTGAGTGATCCAACCCACTGTATTGGTCATGGCGCCTGCTTAGCGGCATGCCCTGTGGAGGGTATTGAACTTGTCTTCGGCACTGAAAAACGTGGGATGGACATTCCATTTGTATCTCCGAGCTTCGAAACCAATGTGCCAAACATCTTTATTGCTGGCGAACTTGGTGGCATGGGTCTGATTCGGAAAGCAGCGGAACAAGGCAAACAGGCGATAGATTCCATCACAGAGAAACAAAATAATGGGAATGCATATGATGTTGTAATCATCGGCGCAGGTCCGGCAGGCATGTCGGCATCATTGGCAGCTAAAGAAAAGAACCTGCGATATGTCACTATCGAGCAAGAAGATTCGCTAGGCGGAGCCATTTACAAATATCCGCGCAACAAAGTGGCGATGACACAACCCGTGACCTTACCTATCATCGGTAAGGTAGAAATGTACGATATTAGCAAAGAAGAACTTTTAGGATTCTGGAATCGTGTACTCAGGGAAAACCAACTCACCGTCCATTTCAATGAGCGCATGGAGTCTATTTCAAAAGTCGCAAATGGCTACGAAGTCAAAACTTCTAAAAACACCTATCAAACTGCGAATATTTTGCTAGCCATTGGACGCATGGGCACTCCCAGGAAGCTTGAAGTTCCGGGGGAAGATTTACCTAAGGTTGTGTACCGCCTCATAGATCCGGAACAATATATCAACCATCACGTGTTAGTTGTGGGCGGTGGCGACAGCGCATTAGAAGCCGCAATCACCATCTCTGAACAACCCGGCACCACGGTTACGCTCTCTTACCGAAGTGAAGCATTTGGACGTGTAAAGCCTAAAAACCGTGAACGATTAGAAGAAGCAGAGACTCTTAACAAGTTAACTGTGCATCTGAAATCCAACGTGGTAGAGATAAACCCGCAGACTGTAAGCCTACAGCTAGGAAGTAAAGAGATTATAGAAATACCCAACACTGCCGTAATCATATGCGCCGGAGGTGTGCTGCCGACGGCTTTTTTAAAAGAAATCGGCGTAATGGTAGAAACACATTACGGAAAAAAAGTAAATTAGTGTGTAATTTTTTTACACACAAACAAAGCTGGCATATAATTCAACCAATATGGACATCGGTTTAGCAACTACTGAAAAAAAACGATCTATCATTCATAACACTCTGCGCAGGGTGTTACGCCCATTGGTGCGCTTGATGCTCTCACAAGGCATCAATTACACCATGGTGCTGGAAGATCTGAAAACCGTGTTTGTAAGCGTGGCTGAGGATGAATTCAAACTGGATGGTAAGCCGCAAACTAATAGCCGGATTACTTTACTAACTGGCGTACATCGTAAAGATGTTCAACGCATTCGAAGCGAAAAAGGTGAAACGATTGAAACGCCCCATTCAATTGGTGCACAAGTTGTCGCACTATGGCTGGGACGAGATAAATACCTCGATGATTCTGGCAAGCCCAAGCCTTTAGCCAGGCTTGTCCGCAAAGGTGGAGAACTCTCATTCGAAAGCCTTGTGGCCAGCGTCAGCAAAGATTTTCGTGCCAGACCGATTCTGGACGAATGGTTAAGATTAGGCTATGTGCATGTAGATGAAAGAGACTTCGTTCATTTAAATCTCAACGCCTTTATTCCCAATCAAGATGTCGAGGAAAAATTATCATTCCTTGCCATGAATATCCACGACCACGCCTCCGCCGCTGTCCACAACATAGACGCACAATCTTCCCCAATGCTGGAGAGATGTGTTTATTACGAGGGCCTGACGCAGCATAACATTAATCTTCTGCATGAATTAGCGAAAGAACATGGGATGGATCTGATCAACCTAATCAACCGGCGCGCGGCAGAATTGAAAGCAGCACAAAGCCCGGGGAGAAGAGAGTCAGACAGCAAAATAGGCAGAATGAATCTGGGAATCTATTTCTACCACGAACCTGATTCAGGAAAAAACAAAGAAAAATAATCAATCAACATGCGCCTGTACTTAATTCTCTTTCTCTCAATTTGCTTTTATAGCAACCCCACTATCGCAGCCAATGCTTGCAATACAGGAATGAATGAATTCGAAAACATTCAAGACGGCATCGGTGGAACCGGGCAGCAAGTGCAAGACGGCATCGGTGGAACCGGGCAGCAGGTACAAGAAGGTGTTGGGGGGACAGGACAACAAGCGGAAGAAGGCGTGGGGGGAACAGGCATTGTGGGAGTCATTACCGGCTTCGCCAGCATCTGCGTCAACGGTGTTGAAGTGCATTATGACCAAAACACATCAGTTGATATAGATGGTCAAAGTGCCACCGTAGCGAATTTGGATATTGGGCAAGTAGTTGCTATCGAATCACATGGCCAAGGCAATCGAAACAAAGCTAGGCACATCAATGTGACGCATGTGATTGTTGGGAAAATTGAAAAAATCAATCGCGCCAATGGCACGATTCAAGTGATGGGTAAAACCATCCCCGTGCCTAAGTATAGTCAAGGACAGCACAACCTGAAGACAGGTAACATGGTTAAACTCAGTGGATTGGTATCTGCTGGAGGTGCGCTCCAACTCACTAGAATAGATTCAGCCAACCCAACCGATTTGCCGGCAATATCAGGAGTGCTAGACAAAGGCGGGAATATACACGGCTTCAAAGTATCGAACGTCAATCCATCAGAGATTGGAAAAAATGTTCAGGTACAGGGCCTATGGAATGGAAACAAGCTCGAGGCGAAGCTGGTCAGACAAAACGGTTTGCAGCGCGTCCTTGATAATAGCAAACTCATCGTTATTCAAGGGCCTGCACCCTCCCGCTCAGCAAAAAGTTTCACACTACAAAACCGTGTAATATCAGTCAGTAACGACACCAAAATAAAAGGGTCATCTACTGACAACAGTGCGACAGTCATCATCAAAGGTGTAACTGATGGCAGCGGAGGCATTAACGCTCAAAGCATACAATATATAGCGCGAGAAAAAATCTTGAGTTTAGGTGGTAGCAAAGAAAGACCAACATTAGAAAACAAGGCCCCCAGCACGGACCGCAGCCAATCTCATACTGAGAAGACAAACGACAGAAGCAACTCGAGTCATGAGGGGCCAGAATCGGACACCCCCGAGCTAGCCGAGCGTGTGGAGAAGACTCAGAAAGCTGAGAAAGTCGAGAAAGCTGAGAAAGTCGAGAAAGCTGAGAAAGTCGAGAAAGTCGAGAAAGTCGAGAAAGTCGAGAAAGTCGAGAAAGTCGAAAAAGTCGAAAAAGTCGAAAAAGTCGAGAAAGTCGAAAAAGTCGAAAAAGTCGAAAAACCCGAGAAGATTGAGAAGGTCGAAAAACCCGAAAAGATTGAGAAGGTCGAGAAGGTCGAAAAACCTGAGTCTCACGACTGAATGCAAGCCCTGTCAAGGCCACATTGACTGATTTCTGGCATAATAAAAGCTCGGCATCTTTGAGATTCAAATGAAAAGAATAATTACAATATCTGTACTCACTATTAGCAACGCAAACGCGAGTGACGGCAGATTAAGTTTTACTTCTGGCATAGATTACAGCAGCGGTCATTACGGGCAATCCGAAAGCACCCGAATCAAATATGTACCTTTCATCACCAAGTACGACAAAGATGACTGGCAACTGAAACTGACGATACCATGGATAGAGGTGGACGGCCCCGGTGGCGCTACTGGCGGTGACAGCAAACTCATCATCGAAGACAACATCAACAAACACCGTCGTCAGTCAGGACTTGGAGATATCGTCGCTGGATTCACCTATACGGCGATTGAATCACCTCAATACAAGTTCGTTTTAGATGTAGGTGCAAAGGTCAAATTTGGCACAGCCTCTGAAAAAAAAGGGCTGGGCACTGGTGAAAATGATTATTCAGCACAAGTAGATGCATACAAAACCTTTGAAAAGCTTACATTGCTGAGCACAGTTGGCTATCGTGTTATTGGAAACCCGGACAGCTCTGAATATACACTACGCAACGTATGGTATGGGACGCTAGGTGCCTCCTATCGACTCGATGCAACCAATACCATGGGCCTGTTACTTGATTTGCGTCAGGCCGCATGGGAATTCAATACTAATATCCGCGAATATACGCTTTACTATTCACATCGGTTCAACCCTATATATAGCCTTCAGTCATACATCACCTCCGGCGATACCAGATCAAGCGTGGATCTGGGTGCAGGGATGATGCTTAATGTTCGCTTCTAAAAGCCTCATCTTCGGATGTGGCTTTTTTCTTTCCGTAATCTGCTGGCAGTAAGCATCCCAACGGTTTACAATCAAACCATCATTCAGCCTTTCTTGTTAAGCCATTATGAAAAAACTCTTTTATATCGATTACCCGCAAGAGCATGTGGAAGGCCAGGCGCACACTTATCGCTGTGCATATTGCAAGGTCATCACCACTACTATCAACGGCAAGCTCGAAGGCCATTTACCCACATGCGAATACCGCATCAAAATGCAGCAAGCCGGCTATGAAGCAACAGGCAAAGTACAACCGGGGGCAACCGTTGCGGATGATTTTGATTAGTGAATCGCATTTTTAAATAAAAACCTGGCATGCCCGTGTTTTGATTATCCAAACCGATACCCTGGAAACCGCATGCAGCTTGGCCTGCAGGCCGATGATTTTTGCAATGAACGCGCGCGCGTAAGTAAACCAAATGGCTGCGGTTAGCCTTTCTGTTCCAGCTTTTTGGATATCTTGCAGCTGGCGGTGTAGTCCTCGCCCGGTTTGTAGGCTTGGTAGCCCGCAATGACTTCTTTCGCATCCAAGCCGTTAGCTCTTGAACTGATAGTGAGTGATTGCTCTAGCTGCTCACCAGAAAGTATTCTGCTTATCTGCGGCATCTCAGACACCATGCCTGCCGCGCAATAGCCTACATGCCATTCGTCACTTTTGCCGCAACCAACTAGCAGGGTTATGGCTGCCAACATGGCTGGTATTCGCAATATGCTTGGCATGTCATTTCCTTATCATTTTGCAGTCTTTAAGTTCTATCGAGTTGCCGCCAGAGCCACCGCGCGGGCGGCTGACCAAAGTGCCTTGCACTATTGTTTCAGGGCGCGTGCCTTTGAGTTTTGGGCTGCAGTAGGCGTAGTTTTCTGACAGTTTGATACCGCCCATCGTCATGGTGATGCGCTTGCCGCGCCAGTTCTTTTGAAAGTCCTTGGCTTGCTCGTCCAGATTGCCGTTTTCGTCCAAGCCATCATCGAAAGGAATGGCGCCAAGTTCTTCCGTTGTCCATGCTTTAGCATCGAGTTTGGCTTGCACGTTCATAGCCAGCAGCAAAGCCGCCATCATAAATAATGTGGATTTTGTTATCATCGCATTCACTGCTGCAAAGCAACAGACTCCTAAAGGTTGGGTAGTCAAGGCAAAACATGCCTTAACATTGATTACGGCATGTTTATTAAAAACTTTACCCCTGCCCCCTGACTATCAATATCTGATGATTTATTGCGTTTGGACAAAGCCGTACCGCTTATGATTTTTTGGCATGGTATGTGCAGTATTTGCTGTCATGAATACACAAAATAGTCTGTAATGCGCATCCAACTTCGGCAAATATTTCAAAGTAGATTATCCAAAATTGCAGGTTTGGTGGCCTTGGCTTTTGTGGTTTGCTGGCCACTTTACACATTCATAATTGTGCCTGCCTTTGAAATCGAAAACACTGAAAGGATCAAGCGGTCGCTTGATTTGACAAGGGAGGAGAAGGCATGGCTTGCGGAGCACAAAGTGATTTCCGTAGGGGTGAAGCACAGCTGGAAACCGATAGAGTTCGTGTCTGAGCAGAAGAAATTCCGTGGCATCACCATGGACTATCTATACAAACTGGAACCAGTGCTGGGCGTGAAGTTTGATATGTTCAATATTGATGAAATATCGACGAAAGATGCAGATATTCTGTCATCTGTATCAAACCCCAAAGTCATTGACACCTCAAAATATCTGCTGACCAGGCCAATATTAAATTTCCCCTATGCTATTTATGTACACAAAGATAATCAAAACATCGAACGAATGGAGGACCTTGACGGCAAGAAAGTGGCCGTTTTTGGGCGTGGGCAGCTTGTTAACTTGCTGACTCAAAATTACCAGAAAATCAATTTAAGCAAGATAGATATCATTGAAGAGGCATTCAATGATATTGATGTTAAAAAGTCTGATGCCTACATCGGCAATGAAATGGTGGTTGATTACGAAGCCAATCTGCAGGGCATCAGCTTTTTAAGAAAAATCGGCTATGCGCCAATCGATACCGAACTTACCATGGCCGTTAGAAATGACTGGCCAATAATGTTATCTATACTTAACAAATCGCTGATTGCGCTGGAGCCAGAAAAAAATAAAATCCTGAGCAATTGGAATTTGTCCCAGTTTAAGAAAACAAGCATATTCGCATTCATCTCTGCTTCGCTATTTGTATTATTGGTAGGGGTGACGCTATTTAGGGCATATATACTTAAACGGACATTGAAAGCACAGGCATCGGAGGCACGGGAGCTAATTTGGTATCAAGCGCATTACGATATGCAAACAGACTTGCCAAACCGTATGATGTTTAATATGCAACTGGCGAAAAAAAGCAAACTGGCGCTAAAAAATAATACGCTGATTGGCCTGCTGTATATAGACCTCGATTCATTTAAAGAAGTCAATGATCATCATGGCCACTCGATTGGCGACATGTTGATTACCCAAGTAGCAGCAAGGCTAAAGAACTGCGTGAGTGATTCAGATTGGATATATAGATTGGGCGGAGATGAGTTCGCTATATTACTCGCTGATTTTGGAGCGCTGGGCAATATTGAGAAAACCGCAAATACAATTTTAAAATCGCTCAGCGCCCCATTTCATATCAACGACCTTGCCATCAGCATCACCTCAAGCATTGGGTCATCCGTGTATCCAACCGACACAACCAACATCAAGGTATTGATAAAGAATGCTGACATGGCAATGTATGCGGCAAAAAGACTGGGCAAGAATCGTTTCCAGCAGTTTGAAAAATCAATGGAGGAGTCAGCATCACGCAAAGTTGCCATTTCCAAGGATTTGAAAAAGGCGATTGGCAATCACGAGTTCCGGTTGTTTTATCAACCGATCATTGATCTTAAATCCAATCAAATTGTTAAGGCTGAAGCATTGATACGCTGGCAGCACCCCGACAAAGGATTGATCGGGCCTGGCGAGTTTATCGAGATTGCCGAAGAGACGAACATGATTCCCCAAATCGGTGACTGGGTGTTCAAACAGGCGCTGGAAGATGTCTTGACCTTGAAGCAGGCCATTCACCCCGATTTCTCGATCAGCCTAAATGTGTCACCTAAACAACTCGGTGCCAACTGCCTGATAGCCCAATGGCCCAAATTATTACAAGAGCATCGCATTCCGATTGACAGTATTGGCATCGAGATTACCGAGGGCGTTTTACTTGACCACAACAAGATAACCGCCAAGATATTCAATGACCTGCGCAATACAGGCGCACAATTTCTAATCGACGATTTTGGTACCGGCTATTCATCACTGTCATATCTTAAAAAGCTGGATGTTGATTTCATTAAGATTGATAAGTCTTTTGTGCAGAATTTATCCAGACATTCGGAAGATATGGTGCTGTGTGAGGCGATTATGGTAATGGCACACAAGCTTGGCCTGAAAGTAGTTGCTGAAGGGATAGAAACAAATGAACAACGAGAACTGTTATTAACGATGGGTTGTGATTATGGGCAAGGGTTCCTGTTCGCAAAACCCAAGCCAATTGATGAAATCTTGTCCGAATACCAAGGCGTCTCAAAGAGAAACGTTGCATGACAGGCGAAAAGTGCCAGATATATTTTGATATCGCACGCTATGGCTTAAAATAAAAAACCCGCCTTTTGGCGGGTTATTGCTAAGCTGGTTAAAGCTTATTTGTTCATCACGTACATTGTTACTTCAAAGCCGAAACGCATTTCGGTAGCAGCTGGTTTTGTCCACATAATATTCTCCTTTTGGGTTTCAAACGCATCATCATTGATGTGCTTGTATGACTCGCATATTACGCGCATGTTTCGCAGCTAGCCTGTGTACATCACGCAATTTGGCCTCATGATTTTACGTAAAGAATGCATCGAAATTGGCTTACAATGCCTAAAATTAGCAAAAGGGAATGCCATGACTAAACATACCGTATTGATTACCGGCGCCAACCGCGGACTAGGACTGGAGTTTGCCAAACAATATGCGCTGGATGGCTGGTATGTGCTGGCATGCGGTCGTACCCCAAGTTTAGCGCTGCGGCAGCTGGCAGAGGCGCACAGCGATATCGAGCTGTTTGATCTGGATGTGGGAGATTTTGCCGCGATTGACTTGCTGGCAGCACGCCTGCACCAGCAGGCTATCGATGTATTGATATGCAACGCCGGCGTTTACCCGCCCAGCCATTTTGGCACAGTGGATTATGACGCCTGGGCGCATGCTTTCAAGGTGAACTGCATGGCCACCTTAAAGATGGCCGAAGCCTTTGCACCGCATATCAGCCGCAGCCAGCAGCGCAAACTGGTGACGATCACCAGTAAGATGGGTAGTATCGACGATAATACCAGCGGTAGCGAATACATCTACCGCACCAGCAAGACGGCGCTGAACATGGTGATGAAAAGCCTTTCCATCGACCTGAAACCTTACGGTATTGCCGTGGCTGCGCTGCACCCGGGCTGGGTGCGCACCGACATGGGCGGCCCGCACGGGTTGATAGACCCACCGCAGAGTGTGGCCGGTTTACGCAGGGTGATTGCCAACCTGGAACTTGGCAACACCGGTAGGTTCATTGCCTACGACGGCAAGGAGATTGCCTGGTAACCTTCATTAGACTTGAGTATAACCTGCAAGCCAATCTGGATGCGCCTTTCATGGCATCTGCCCGACCAATGAAACGCGCGCACGTAGGGAATCAATTTTCCGGTGATTTGAAAGGCGCGCGTTCTTCCAGCTCGTCGGTGTAGGCGGCTACGCCCAAGGCCTCGCGCCTCACTGCTTGTGCGATCGCCTCGGCAAACTGCGGGTGTGCAATCTTGTGGAAAGAGCAGGTCGGACGCGGCTCGAACCCGCGCGCCAGCTTATGTTCACCCTGCGCCCCACCTTCAAAATAGCGGATGCCATTGGCGATGCAGAACTGCTGCGCCTGATAGTATGCCAGCTCGAAATGCAGGCCGGAAAAAAATTGCGTGGCGCCCCAATAGCGACCATATAAAGTATGCTGATTGTAGATATTGAGCGTGCTAGCGATAGGCTGGCCGTCAATCTCGGCCACTATCAGCAGAATGTGCTGCGGCATGCTTTGGCCAATGCGGCTGAAAAAAGCGCGCGTGAGATACGGCATGGAATGATGCTGACGATACGTGTTGCAATAACAGCGATAGAAGAAATCCCAGTCGGCCTCGGTGACATCTGCGCCTGTTATCCAGCGACATCGCACACCAGCCTCAGCCACTTTCTTGCGCTCCTGATGGATGCGCTTACGCTTGTTGTGTGTCAGCTGGTTCAAAAACTCCTCAAAATCAGCGTAACCTTTATTCTCCCAGCGAAACTGCACGCCGCTGCGCTTGAGCCAGCCTGCAGTCTCGAACAGCGCCGCTGACTCTGCATCGGGGAAATTCACATGCGCGGATGAAAGCTCATATTGCATCAGCAGACCTGCCAGCGCCCGCACCATGCGCGGCGAAAATTCCGGATCTGTGCTCAAGATACGCGGCCCGGTCACCGGCGTAAAAGGTACGGCGCACAGCAACTTGGGATAGTACTCCAACCCGTTGCGCTGATAGGCCTCGGCCCAGCCCCAATCGAACACATACTCGCCATACGAATCGAGCTTGAGATACAGCGGCATACCGCAAACAAGCTGCCCGCCCCTGACCGCAAGCAGATGGTGGGGAACCCAGCCAGTACCATCACCGACACAGCCGGCGTCTTCCAGCGCGCTCAAGAAAGCATGGCTTAAAAATGGATTATCGATATTAAGCGCATCCCAATCGGATGCGGGAATCTCTGCAAAAGTTTTACCGACTTGAAATGTCCAATCTACGGAATGGAGCATATGGTGCGGTAGGTAAAAGGGGTTAGCTGGGGCGTTTGCGTGGTGTCAAGGCTTGCTTGTTGTTTTTAGGTACGGCTTTGCTTTTGATCTCGGCTTCCATCTCCAAAAGCCTCTGTGCTTCAATCTTGGCTTCGGCCGCCTTTTTGCGTTCTTCGTTCTTGGCCTGCGCTAGCTGCAGCTCTTCCAGCGTGATCACGCCATCTTCATCTACATCCACATAACTAAAATGACGTGCGATTTGGGGCAAGCACTGGGTGGCCTCTTCACGATCCAGCGAATCATCATTGTCTCGGTTACATTCATTGAAACGCTGCTCGACGCTTTCCTGCATCTGCCTGCGCTTGTGCTCTATCTGCGCGTGCTCCGGGTCGGTGTTCCTGGCGTAGTCATCCAGCGCCCTGCGCAATCTGACACGGTCTTCAGGACTGAAGTTATATTGCAGCGTTTGTTCTAATCCGGAATCTTCGTTCTCCGCCAGAATATGTTTAATATCTGTGTTTGCAGATCTGTTACCTGCAAGCGCCATCAACGGCAATGCTAGTACAGCGCACAAGACTCGCCGAAATGGGCTGAGCGAATGATGAGAAACGGTCAACATAAATGATGAATATAACTCCGTTTTATGCTTGTGTAAACGATATGACCAAGGTCGCCAATCTTGAGGCAATCTTGTTAACGCATTATTTCAGAGCAAAGCGTAATTGTTACCAATTGTTATGCCTTTACTGCTTATTACTATTAGTCAATAATTCTCCAATTAAAATCCCATTATCCTAGATTTATTAACACTTAAAACTTATACTTTATGCTAGCAAAGCCTGAATTTGGGCTGGATTTAACGAATTTCACGAGCAGGGGCACATTCAACAAGTTTTTTAAAGGCGGGTTATGGCAGACGGCAAGAAAATATTGATGGTAGATGATGATGTTCGCATGCGGGAACTATTGCAACGTTATTTGAGTGAGCAAGGTTTTGTGATTGAAACCGCTGCAGATGCAAAAGAGATGGATGCAAAACTGGCTAGCGAAAGCTATGACCTACTGGTGCTGGACTTGATGCTGCCAGGCGAAGATGGACTTGCAATTTGCCGTCGCTTGCGTGGAAATCATTTTCACACGCCCATCATCATGTTGACTGCCCGCGGAGATGAGGTGGACCGTATCGTTGGGTTGGAAATGGGAGCGGATGATTATCTGCCAAAACCATTTAACCCACGTGAATTGCTGGCTCGCATCAATGCCGTGCTCCGCCGCCATGAGTTTACTCAGGATTCTGACAAAGAACAGCGCCCTGCCGCTTTTGCTTTCGGTGATTTCCTGTTCGACGCCACAAGCCGCAGCCTGACCAAAGCCGGGGTGCCCATCACCATCACCAGCGGGGAGTTCGCCTTGCTGAAAGTGTTTACTGAACATCCACGGCAACCATTGTCCCGCGACCGTTTGATGCAACTAGCACGAGGTCGAGAACTGGATGTGTTCGATCGCAGCATCGACGTGCAAGTCTCGCGATTGCGCCGCCTGATCGAACCAGATCCTTCTCATCCACGTTACCTGCAAACCATGTGGGGATTCGGCTATGTATTCATCCCTGATGGCGATGCCACCCCTGCGTCTTAACCTGAATTTGCTTTGAGAGTACTACCCCGCTCGCTACTTGCCAGATTGATGCTGCTGATAGCCTTGTTATTGGCAGTATCGATTTATGCATCACTTAAGATCTTTGATTATTACGAACGGGGCCCGCGTGCCACCACAGCTGCCCTGCAGGCAGTCACCATCGTCAACTACACCCGATCCTCGCTCATTGCATCTCATGAAAATCGCCGCTTGGCCTTACTCTCCGAGCTGTCTGGCCGCGAAGGCGTACGCGTCTATGCCGCCGACTTTCTGGAAGATATCGAGCCGCTGCCGAATGACCCATTCATTCAACTGATCGCGCAGAAGATTCGCGAAAAACTGGGTGAAGAAACCATCATCACCGTTAATCACTACGGGATTCCTGGCCTATGGATCAGCTTCAATGTTGAGCAGGATGACTTTTGGGTGGTCATCCCCAAAATCCAGGTAGATCGCCCATTCCCATGGCACTGGCTGGGCTGGGCTGCAGTGGTGGCACTGCTTTCGCTAGTTGGTGCCTACATCATCGCCTCACGCATCAATCGCCCGTTAAACATGCTCGCACAAGCGGCCAACAAGATTCGCAATGGCGAACCCGCTCCCAAGCTGCCGGAAAGCAGTGTCGAAGAACTGCGCGAGGTGAACCAAACCTTTAACGACATGGCAGAGTCTCTAGCCAGGCTAGACAGTGAGCGCACACTATTACTGGCGGGCGTTTCACATGACATACGCACCCCTTTAGCACGCCTGAGGCTTGCGGTAGAGCTATTGCCCGACGAAAGTTGCGAAAGCATGAAATCCGGCATGATCGAAGATATCACCGATATGGACAACATCATTCACCAGTTCCTGGATTTCGTAAGAGGAGTGGAAGGAGAGCCAACCAGGATGATGGATGTCAACGATATACTGAAGGCCCTGGCTGAACGCCATGCGCGTGCTGGGCGGGAAATCAAGCTCAAACTTACCAGCACTTACCTCATTCCAGTCCGTCCGCTGGCGATGCAACGCCTGCTGGATAATCTGGTGAATAATGCCTACAACTACGCTAAAGGCAAAGTGGAAGTCGTGAGTAAGATCACCGCCAACAAAATCATCATCAGCGTACTGGATAATGGCCCCGGTATCCCGCCAGAACATGCGGAAAGGCTGCTGCGGCCATTCGAGCGCATGGACAGCGCGCGCAATAAGAACGAGGGTGGCAGTGGCTTGGGGCTAGCGATTTGTGCGCGCATCGCCAAACTGCATCGCGGCACGCTGGAACTGATCAACCGCCCGGAAGGCGGACTGGAAGCTCGGGTTAGTTTGCCTATCCAGAACTAGGAGTAAACCAGTTCAGTGTCTCACGCAGTTTCACCACCTCGCCTACAATAATCAAACTAGGTGGCTTCAACTCAGCCGCCCGCACTTTCTCTGCCAGGTCCGCCAGCGTTGCTGCGACTACCCGTTGATGCTGAGTCGTTCCCTGCTGAACCACGGCAGCTGGCATTGTCGCAGGCACGCCATGTGCAATCAGTTGGTCGCAAATCTGTTCCAAACCTACTAACCCCATGTAAATCACTACGGTTTGCTTAGGCCTTGCCATGGCGTCCCAATCCAAATCTACGGTACCATCCCGCAAATGACCGGTGATAAACAGACATGCCTGTGAGTAATCGCGATGCGTAAGCGGAATGCCCGCATAGCTGGAAACACCATTTGCGGCTGTGATGCCTGGAACCACCTGAAACGGAACACCATGCGTCATCAACGTTTCGATTTCTTCGCCGCCGCGCCCAAAAATGAACGGGTCGCCACCTTTCAAACGAAGCACGCGTTTGCCTTCCAGCGCCAATCGCGCAAGCAGCTCGTTGATTTCCTCTTGGGGCATAGTGTGCTGGTCGCGCGCTTTGCCGACATAAATCAGTTCTGCATCGCGCCGCACCAATGCCATCACTTCGGGGCTCACTAGCTTGTCGTAGACGCATACATCACATTGCTGCATGAGTCGCAAAGCACGGAAAGTCAGCAGATCTGGGTCGCCAGGACCGCCGCCTACCAGATATACTTCACCTTGCCTTTTGGAGGCATCCGCATCGTTTATCAAGGTAGCAAGCAACTCTCGCGCGGATTGCTCCTGCCCTGCCAGAACCCGCTCCACGACTGGGCCTTGGAGCACACCTTCCCAAAATATGCGCCTTGACTCCGTCGTAGCGAACTTTGCTTTCACCGCATCTCGGAACTCGCCGGCGATAGCCGCGATACGGCCATAGGTTGCAGGCAGCATCGTCTCAATCTTGGTGCGGATATAGCGTGCCAGCACCGGCGCATTGCCTTCGCTGGACACCGCAATCACTACCGGGCTGCGGTCTATGATGGATCCCATGGTAAAAGTGCAAAGCTCTGGCGAATCGACTACATTCACCGGAATGTTCATGGCCTTGGCTGCAGCGGAGACGGACTTGTTCACCTCGTAGTCATTGGTCGCCGCAATCACCAGACACGCGCCTGCCAGCTGAGTCGCATCAAATGGTTCTGCGAAATAATGGATTTTTTTCTCATTCAGGAGGACTTGCAAATCCGCATGCAGCTCCGGCGCGTATATCGTCACATCGCCATGCGCTTTCAGCAACAAGTTGACCTTGCGCAAAGCCACATCACCACCACCAATCACTACACAACGCCGATGCGCAATATTGAAAAATATAGGAAGAGCCTGCATATACAGTTTAATCAATAGAGCTTTGCATTTTACCTTGCAAGTATGCAAATGAGCTAAAATTACGTTTTTAGAAATTTCTACAAGCAATTGACCAAAAAAGTCTTTATCAAAACCTTTGGCTGCCAAATGAACGAGTACGATTCTTCTCGCATGGCAGATCTACTAGGCGCGACAGACGGCATGGTGGAAACCAGCGAGCCTGAAGAGGCAGATGTCATCCTGCTCAACACCTGTTCTATCCGCGAAAAAGCCGAAGACAAGGTGTTCAGCCAGCTAGGGTTATACTCGCCGCTCAAGGAACGTAATCCCAACCTGGTGATTGGTGTTGGTGGATGCGTCGCTAGTCAAGAAGGCGAGAACATCATCAAGCGCGCACCATTTGTTGATGTCGTGTTCGGTCCGCAGACGCTGCATCGCCTGCCGGAGCTGATCAAAGCCAAAAAGGCCGATAACCAACCACAAGTAGATATCCGCTTTCCGGAAATCGAAAAGTTCGACCACTTGCCGCCGCCGCGCGTGGAAGGCGCTACCGCTTTCCTCAGCATCATGGAAGGCTGCAGCAAATACTGCACCTTTTGTGTCGTGCCTTATACGCGTGGCGAGGAAGTCTCACGCCCGTTCATGGACATCCTGACTGAAGCTGTGCAACTGGCCGAACAAGGCGTAAAGGAAATCACGCTGCTGGGCCAGAACGTGAATGCATACCGTGGTGAATATGAAGATAACGAGGCTGATCTTGCGCTGCTGATCGAGACGATTGCCGAGATTCCTGAAATCGAACGCATCCGCTATACCACAAGCCACCCAAACGAGATGACGGAAAGACTCGTCGCTTGTCATGCGAATGTACCGAAACTGGCTAACTACCTGCATCTGCCTGTTCAGGCAGGCTCAGACCGCATTCTGATGGCAATGAAACGCAACTACACTGCCATCCAGTATAAAGCCATCATCCGCAAATTGCGTGCTGCCAATCCCAACATCAGCATCGCTACAGATTTGATTGTAGGGTTCCCCGGTGAGACGGAAAAGGATTTTCAGGCTACGCTCAAACTGATGCAGGAAGTTGGGTTCGATTACAGCTTTAGCTTCTTATATAGCCCGCGCCCCGGCACGCCAGCCAGCTACCTGCCGGACGAGACGCCGCACGAGGCAAAATCCGCGTGGTTAAAACAACTGCAAGCCGAGAACGAACAGTATGGCAACAGGCTGAGTCGTGCAATGCTAGGTACCACGCAACGCGTGCTTATAGAAGGCGTTTCATGGAAACACGACAACCTGCTGGCTGGCAAAACAGACAACCTGCGTGTGGTGGATATTGAAGGTGACAAATCGCTCATCAACTCCTTCGTCAATGTCAGGATCACCGATGTCAGCAACCCGCACCGTTTGAAAGGTGAAATAATCAGTTGATGGAACTTCATCTAAAACCCGAAGACAATACACTCCTCGCCAACCTGTGTGGCCCTCTGGACGAGAATCTCAAACAAATTGAGCAAGCACTCGAAGTCAATATCAACCGCCGCGGTAGCCAGTTTCATATTTCAGGCACCACAGATAATGAGAGACTGGCCGGACAACTGATCGAGAATTTTTACCTGCGTGCCCGCAAACCGATAGAACTTGAGGATATTCAACTTGGTTTGGTGGAGATCAACAAGCTCAAGCCGGAAGAAGTGACTAGCGGTGCGATGCCGGTGCTAATGACGCGCCGTGGCGATTTACATGGCCGCACGCCACGTCAGGTGGAGTATCTGCAGCAGATTCAAGCGCACGACATCACATTTGGCATTGGCCCGGCCGGTACGGGCAAAACTTATCTGGCTGTCGCCAGCGCGGTAGATGCCATGACGCGCGACCGTGTGAAACGCATCGTACTGGTGCGCCCAGCGGTGGAAGCGGGTGAACGTCTGGGTTTCTTGCCTGGCGATCTGAGCCAGAAGGTGGATCCCTACCTGCGCCCGCTTTACGATGCGCTATACGACTTGGCCGGCTATGACACAGTGAACAAGATGTTTGAACGCGGCGCAATCGAAGTCGCCCCGCTGGCCTATATGCGCGGCAGAACCCTCAACCAGAGCTTCATCATCCTCGACGAGGCGCAGAACACTACACCGGAACAGATGAAGATGTTCCTGACCCGCATCGGCTTCGGTACCAAAGCCGTGATTACTGGCGACGTGACTCAAATTGACCTGCAGCGCGGCCAGAAGAGCGGCCTGGTAGAAGCGCAAAAGATTCTAAAGAAAGTGAAAGGCATCGCCTTCACACAGTTTTCTAGCCAAGATGTGGTACGCCATCCCCTAGTGCAGAAAATCATCAACGCATATGAAGAATACAAAGGCGACTGATTTGAAAACAAGCATCCTCGCGTGCGTTCATTATCAAAACACCTGCCCCAGAACCCAATATGCATAAGGCTTCCAGGGCATCAGTTGCTGTAATGGAAATTTTAATGAGAGCTGATTGACCATGCCGCAACTCAAACTGTCCATCCAGCGCGCCACAAAACGCGAAACGCCATCCCGCAGCCAGTTTTTGCGCTGGGCAAATGCAGCGCTGAATGTGGATACAGAAGTCACTATACGCATCGTAAACGCGAATGAAGGTCGCGCGCTGAATGCAGCCTATCGCGGCAAAGATTACGCCACCAATGTGCTAACCTTCCCTATCACGGAAGAGCCGCACCTGATGGGCGATGTCATCCTCTGTGCTCCAGTAGTGGAAAAGGAAGCGCGCGAGCAAGGCAAAGACCTGATGGCGCATTATGCGCACATGACGGTTCATGGCATACTGCACTTACACGGCTACGACCACGAGACAGATGCACAGGCCGAGCTGATGGAAGCGCTGGAAGTTCAAATTTTGGCCAAATTAGGGTATGCTAACCCCTATCTCATAACATAGATAGAATGCCTCAATGGCTTCTGACTCGTTCCAAACTTAACTAGCCTTTGAAACGATCCATAGTTATTAACTTACAAAGCCTACTAGGCCTTAGATGCTCAATGTGTAAATTAAGACTATTGGTATTGAGTTATGAATTAAAAACCAAAGCGCTTAAATTGTTTGCTATGGCAGCTGAACTTTCAGTGTTTTGTTTCAAAAATAGTCTCCATAAATTTAAAGAAAAGGTGTAATGCAATGTATGCAGCAATATACAATTATTTAAAGGAATTAAAATCCTCGACTACTGACGAGACAAATGGCCGGCATATCATCCCTAATCTGGTTATTCAATTGTGTCGTGGGAATCAAAGGCCATCTATTCTTGACGTTGGTGCAGGGTATGGTAAAGATTTACTTGCAGTTAAAGCAAGCATTCCAGAGGCATCCCTTTATGCTGTCGAAGGCTATCTGGAAGCAGTTAAGTTTTTACGTTCTTCCTCTATTGAGGTGACTAGCTTAAATCTTGAGCGCGATAAACTCCCACATGCCGACGAATCTTTTGATGTTGTCATGAACAATCAAGTACTCGAGCATGTTAAAGAATTGTTTTGGGTAGTGTCTGAATTATCACGTGTATGCAAGGTAGGAGGACATTTAGTAATTGGCGTACCTAACCTTGGCTCACTGCATAACCGTATTGCACTCCTATTTGGCAAACAACCCCCTGCTATACATGTTTTTGGCCCGCACATCCGAGGCTTTACTAACGCAGGACTTCGAGATTTTCTTGAAGAGGGTAATATCCTACGTGTAGAACAAATCACTGGCGGTAATTTTTACCCGTTCCCAGCATCTATCTCGCGACATTTAGCTCGCTGGTTTCCCGGCTTAGCCGTTTCATCTTTTTTTGTTATCCGTAAACTATCAAACACACCATTTATTTCAATATTAAACTCGTCACGTGCCAATGAATTAGTTGACACACCCTATTATCGCGGAACTACTGACTAACGATAATGAAGTGTACGCCAGGCTGATGGAAGCACTGGAAGTTCAAATTTTGGCCAAATTAGGGTATGCTAACCCCTATCTCATTACATAGGATGCCTTAATGGCCTCTGACTCGGAAAAGCCGAACTCGAAACCCGGCTTGCTTGAACGACTGAGCAACTTTCTGTTGCGCGAACCCGAAGACCGCGAACAACTGGTCACTCTGCTACACGGCGCCTATGAAAACCACCTAATGGATGCTGACTCGCTTGCCATGATCGAAGGCGTACTGCAAGTCAGCGAGATGCAAGTGCGAGACATCATGATTCCTCGCTCTCAGATGGATGTCATCGACATCTCTGAACCGCCTGAAGCATTTATCCCCCGCGTCATCGAAACGGCACATAGCCGCTTTCCGGTCATCGAAGACAATAAAAATGATGTGATTGGCATCCTGCTCGCCAAAGACTTGCTGCGCTACTATGCAGGCGAGGACTTCAACGTGCGGGACATGCTGCGCCCGGCAGTATTCATCCCAGAAGCAAAACGCTTGAACGTATTGCTAAAGGAGTTTAGAAGTAACCGCAACCACATCGCGATTGTTGTGGATGAATATGGTGGCGTCGCAGGCATGGTGACAATTGAAGACGTGCTGGAACAAATCGTCGGCGATATCGAAGACGAATACGATTATGACGAAGATGAAGACAACATCATCCAACAAGCTGAAGGGCGCTACCGCGTGAAAGCCCTGACTGAGATCGCCGATTTCAACGATGCACTTGGCACCGATTTCAGTGACGAGGAGTTTTCTACCATTGGCGGTTTGGTGGTGAACAAGTTTGGACATTTGCCCAAGCGCGGTGACCAAACCACCATCGAAAATCTAAGCATTTCCGTGCTTCGTGCTGATAGCAGGCGCTTACACTCGATGCTGGTGGAGAAGCTTCCAGAAGAGCAATATCCCATCGGGTCTGTTTAAATGCCTTGAACTATTTCTTTTTAGGTTGCTCATACGTTTAACATTCGGGAGCGCGACATGAAGAAAACATATTTAGCTGTTTTATTTTGTGGATTGAATCTGGCAAGCATCCCCGCTTGGGCACAGGACGAAGCTCAAACATTTGCCTTAAAGGATATTCCTACTGAAGAAAAAGCCTTTATTGACAGTATTCACCAGTTCACCAAGGCACAAATCATCGCGATGCTAGGTGAGCCTACCAGAGCCGACGATGTGAAACTTAAAGACAGTGGTCGTGTAGTCGCGTCGATTTGGCATTACCATAATCTCAACACTGACGCGAATGGCGCTTATTACCCGACCACTGAACTGGATTTCATCGACGACAAAGTAGCCATGGTCGTGTTCTTGAATAATGACGGTTCTGAATCGCAGGCATCACAACAGTCGTATGAACACACTCCGCCGGAATTGTTTGAAGGGGACGGAACAGTAGAGCGAATAGATCCCAAGCTTTGATACTGTACTAATATAAAAAAGGGCGTTTTAAAACGCCCTTTCTGCTTTTTATGAATCAGCTGCTTATTTTTTTAGTGCGTCACGAATCTCACGCAGCAACATGACATCTTCTGGTGTTGGTGCAGGAGGAGCTGGCGGTTCTGCTTTTTTCATCCGGTTCATCATTTTCACCATTTGGAAAATCACGAATGCCAAAATCAGAAAATTGATCACGATAGTAATGAAATTGCCATAGGCCAGTGTAGCAACGCCGGCTTTCTTTAAGTCGGCCAATGTGCTTAAGCCGTTCGGGTTATCACCCAAAACCACGAACATGTTGCTGAAATCGACATTACCGATAATTTTGCCGACAATCGGCATAATAACATCGCCCACCAACGAATCCACAATCTTACCAAAGGCACCGCCGATGATGACACCTACCGCCAAGTCCATCACGTTGCCCTTTAGCGCAAACTCTTTAAATTCTGACACCATGCTCATTACTAACTCTCCTTATACTTATTTATTTATTTAATTATGAAACGAGTTGCAAGCAGCATCTTTCACCATACCTATATGATTGTCAACACCTGACACTTGCATCATAAACAGGCTAGAATGCATGCCGTGACGTTAATATCTTCCATCATCTCCACAAAAAAATCGCAATATGTCCTCGTCATCGCACTTGGCGTCTTGGCTGTATTGGGATTCGCGCCGTTCTATCTGTTCCCGCTACCAGTGCTCTCACTGTTCGGCCTGTTTGTGCTCTGGCATAAAACAAACAGCCCAAGAACCGCATTCAAGCTAGGCTTTGCGTTCGGTTTGGGCCTGTACGTTGCAGGTATCTACTGGATATATATCAGCCTGCATGATTACGGTGGCATGCCTTGGTGGTTCGCTGGGTTCTGTACCTTCTGCCTCTGTGCATTCATGGCGCTTTTTCCCGCACTGGTTGGATATTTAAGCAAGCGTGCCGGCACGCTCTGGTTGACCGCGCCAGTATTGTGGGGCATTTCCGACTGGGTGCGTAGCTGGATATTCACCGGCTTCCCTTGGCTAACGCTAGGCTATTCACAAGTGCCATACAGTCCACTCGCTGGCTTCGCGCCAATCACTGGCATCTATGGCGTATCTATACTCGCTGCGCTCATTGCTGGACTGATGGCGGCTTGGACGATACGGGCAAGCCCGACTTACAGACGCAATAGTATCGTTATCATTACATTGCTACTGGGGGTTGGCGGCCTGCTCAGCGCCGCTGAATGGACTTCGCCAGTTGGCAAGCCGCTGCAAGTCGCCCTGTTGCAAGGCAATATCGCGCAAGACGTCAAATGGTCGCCGGAGAATGCCCAGCGCACGATTGATACTTATCTGCAAATGGTGAAGCAAAGCAGATCTCCGTTCATCATACTCCCTGAAACAGCACTTCCTGTGATTGCCAGCCAGCTGGATACAAGCGTGAAAGAGGCACTTACGGCACACGCCATAAATAATGGCGGCGATATTGTCGTGGGCATGGTGGAATATGACTTTGATAGCAATGCCTACTTCAACAGCGCTCTCAGTTTCGGCAGCGCCCCATCTCAGGCGTATCGCAAGAACCACCTAGTGCCATTCGGAGAATTCATTCCACTTAAGCAAGTATTTGGCTGGATCTACCGCGACTGGCTTAACATGCCACTCAGCGATTTGAGCAGGGGCGGCTGGGAACAAGCATCCATGCAGGTCGCAGGCCAGCATGTAGGAATCAATATCTGCTACGAAGATGTGTTTGGCGAAGAGATCATCCGCCAGATACCTGAGGCTACCTTATTAGTGAACATCAGCAACGATGCCTGGTATGGCCGCTCCATTGCGGCAGACCAGCACATGCAGTTCAGTCAAGCGCGGGCATTGGAGACCGGCCGCATGATGCTGCGCGCCACCAATACCGGCGCCACGGCTGCAGTAGATACGCATGGATATGTGCTGGCGCATGCACCGCATGACCAAGCAGTCATTCTGGAAACACAAGCACAAGGCTATACAGGTACCACCCCTTATGCTCGATGGGGCAACTGGCCATTCATCCTGCTTAGCTTTGCGGCTATGGCTTTTGTTTTAAGCCGCAAAAACAAGTAAAATCAACACTTTTGCAAAACCTTAAGCGAACACGATGCTGACGTTTCAACAAATCATCTTAAAACTCCAGGAATATTGGGACAAACAGGGCTGTGCCTTGCTGCAGCCCTACGACATGGAAGTCGGCGCTGGCACCAGCCATACCGCCACCTTTTTACGCGCTCTCGGCCCAGAGCCATGGAAGGCGGCCTATGTGCAGCCTAGCCGCCGCCCCAAAGATGGTCGCTATGGCGAGAACCCGAACAGATTACAGCACTACTATCAGTATCAAGTTGTGCTAAAACCGGCGCCAGCCAACATACTTGAGCTCTATCTGGGCTCACTGGAAGCGCTGGGGTTCGATTTGAAGAAGAACGACATCCGTTTTGTGGAAGATGACTGGGAGAACCCGACGCTTGGCGCATGGGGCCTGGGCTGGGAAGTCTGGCTCAACGGCATGGAAGTCACGCAGTTCACCTACTTCCAGCAGGTAGGTGGCATCAACTGCAAACCCATCACTGGCGAAATCACCTATGGTCTTGAGCGCTTGGCGATGTACCTGCAAGGCGTGGAAAACGTGTTCGACCTGACTTATGCCCCGGGCTTGAAATATGGCGATGTTTTCCACCAGAACGAGGTAGAACAATCCACCTACAACTTCGAGCATTCGGATGCTGATTTCCTGTTCACGGCCTTTAGCGCTCACGAGAAACAAGCCAAATACCTGATGGAACAGCAACTTGCACTGCCAGCATATGAGCAAGTGCTGAAAGCTGCGCACACCTTCAATCTGCTGGATGCACGCGGTGCTATCTCAGTCACCGAGCGCGCCGCCTATATCGGCCGCATCCGCAATCTGGCGCGCAGCGTTGCGGCAAGCTACCTGGACAGCCGCGCCAGACTTGGCTTCCCAATGGCTCCTAAAGCATGGGCGGATGAAGTATTGCAACAACTGGAACAAAACAAGAAAGCCGCAGCATGAGCAGTAAAAATTTATTAGTAGAGTTGTTTGTAGAAGAACTGCCACCAAAAGCGCTGAAAAAGCTGGGCGAGGCATTTGCCAGCAGTCTGTTTGACAGCCTGAAAGCACAAGGCTTGGCAACTGACACCAGTGCAATAACACACTTTGCTACGCCACGCCGCTTGGCTGCACACATCACTAATGTCGCTGCCAAAGCTGCCGACAAACAGGTGGCGCAAAAACTCATGCCCTCGACGGTTGGCCTGGATGCAAACGGCAAAGCTACTCCTGCGCTGGTGAAGAAATTACAAAGCCTGGGGGCAGATGAAAGCGCTGTTGCCAAACTGCGCAAAGAAAATGACGGAAAAGTTGACATTCTTTTCCTGGATGCCACACAAGCTGGGGTCACACTGCAAGCAGGCCTGCAAGCCGCGCTAGAAGCTGCACTTGGCGCATTACCTATCCCTAAAGTGATGACCTATCAGTTAGCTGACGGCTGGGACACTGTCAACTTCGTGCGTCCCGCACACGGGTTGGTCGCTTTGCACGGCGAGACTATCGTACCAGTGACCGCTTTGGGATTGACCGCTGGTAATACCACGCAAGGCCATCGTTTTGAGGCGAAGGAGCCCACCATCACGCTAAAAAGCGCAGACAGCTACGCCGAGCAATTGGCTAGCGAAGGTGCGGTGATTGCCAGCTTTGCCGACCGCCGTGCCGAAATCGTACGCCAACTCAATGCCGCCGCCGCAAAAGAAAACCTGAAGCCGATCGAAGACGAAGCCTTACTGGACGAAGTGACCGCGCTGGTGGAACGCCCCAACGTGCTGACCGGCCAGTTTGAAAAAGAATTTTTGGAAGTACCGCAGGAATGCCTGATCCTGACTATGAAGGCGAATCAGAAGTACTTCCCTCTGCTGGATGCCACCGGCAAGCTCACCAACAAGTTCCTCATCGTTTCCAACATCAACCCGGCTGATGCTAGCGCTGTGATTGGCGGCAACGAACGCGTGGTGCGCCCTCGCCTGGCCGACGCGAAGTTCTTTTTCGACCAAGACCGCAAGAAGAAACTGGAAAGCCGCCTGGACGGGCTGGATAAAGTGGTTTACCACAACAAGCTGGGTAGCCAGGGCGAGCGTAATGCCCGTGTAGTGAAAATTGCCACCGAAATCGCCAAACAACTTGGTGATGCGAGCCTGGTGAGCAAAGTCGAATTTGCCGCCAAGCTTTCCAAGGCCGACCTGCTCACCGACATGGTCGGCGAATTCCCTGAACTGCAAGGCATCATGGGACGCTATTACGCCCAGCATGAAGGTTGGGATGATGATGTAGCATTCGCCATCGAAGATCACTACCGTCCGCGTTTTGCGGGCGATGCGCTGCCACGCAGTGAGGTTGGTGTCGTGGTGGCACTAGCCGATAAACTGGAAACACTGGTGGGATTGTTCAGCATCGGCGAAAAACCAACCGGTGACAAAGACCCATTTGCATTGCGCCGTCAGGCTCTGGGCATTATCCGCATGCTGATGGAAGCAGATTTACCTATAGCGTTTGACGCACTGATTACACAAACACTGGGCGTATTCAATGCAGACGAAAACGTCGCAGAAGCCATTAGCGCCTTCTGCTTTGACCGGTTGGCAGTAAATTTACGCGACCAGGGCTCTAGCCCGCAAGAAGTCGATGCCGTACTATCCTTGGCTCCCAACCTGTTGAGCGAAGTGCCAAAATGCCTCGAAGCAGTAAGATCTTTTGCCAACCTGCCAGAAGCGCCTGCCTTGGCTGCCGCTAACAAACGTGTCACAAACATCCTGAAGAAAGTCGAGGGTGAGGTGAAAGCGCAAGTGAATGCTAACTTGCTGCAGGAGGCCGCTGAGAAAGCCTTGAACGATGCTTTGGGTAAAGTGAAACCGCAAGCTGACAAGCTGTTCGAAAACGGTGACTATACTGCCTCATTGCAAGCACTAGCAGCTTTGAAAGCGCCGGTGGATGATTTCTTCGACAATGTGATGGTGAATGCAGAAGAACCGTCACTGAAGGCGAATCGCCTAGGCTTGCTGGCAACTTTGCACCAGACCATGAACAGAGTAGCCGACCTATCGAAATTGGCGGGCTGATTTTTTCATTATGAAAACCATCAGCCTGCAAAGCGCATCTGGATACGGGTTCCAGAGTATCTGCTTTAATAATGAAACGCGCGAGGCTATATGAAGCTTGTCATTCTTGACCGCGATGGCGTGATTAACGAAGATTCAGGCAACTTCATCAAGAATCCTGAAGAATGGGTGCCAGTGCCGGGCAGCCTGGAGGCGATTGCGCTACTGAACCAATCTGGCTACCGCGTAGCCGTAGCTACCAATCAGTCTGGCGTGGGTCGCGGCATCTATGACATGGCCACGCTCAACGCAATTCACGACAAGATGCAGCGCGCCCTGGCGCAGGTGGGTGGTCGCATTGATGCAATATTCTATTGCCCGCACACGGCGGATGATCACTGTAACTGCCGCAAGCCAAAAACTGGCATGATGGAAGATATCTCCCGACGTTTTTCCATCAACTTGCACGGTACTTACGGCATCGGCGATGCGCAGCGAGATATCCAGGCTTTTGCCGACTCCGGCTGTAAAACGATTCTGGTAAAAACCGGCAAGGGTAAAGAAACCCTCGCGCAGGGCAACTTGCCGCCTGGCACGCAAGTGGTGGCCGATTTGGCCGAAGCGGTGCAACTGATTCTGGCAGAAAATGAATAAGGTTGGACTCATGTTATTCATACGCTCGTTGTTATTTGCCTTAGGCATGCTCATCATCTCGCCGATATTCGCGATATTGGTCGTGTTAATGGCGCCTTTCAGCAGTCACATCGCCCGTAGCCGTATGGCTAGCTATTGGGCGCATTGCAGCTTGTTTTTGCTCAAAGTCACCTGCAATTTGGGATTTGAAGTACGCGGCCGCGAAAACATCCCAGACCATCCGTCCATCATCTTATGCAAGCATCAATCGGCTTGGGAAACCATCGCGTTGCAAACGATCTTTCCACCGCAAATCTGGGTGCTCAAGCGCGAACTGATGTACATCCCTATCCTCGGCTGGGCCTGGTGGGCGATGGACACTATTCCCATTGACCGCAGCGCAGGGCGCGAAGCGCTTAAGAAGTTGGTCACGCACGGTAAGGACAGGCTTGCCAAAGGCTTGTGGGTGGTGATTTTCCCCGAGGGTACGCGTGTTGCGCCCGGGACACGCGGCAAGTATCACATTGGCGGCGCTTGGCTTGCCTCCCAAACGCAAACCACAGTGGTACCAGTAGCGCATAATGCGGGTTTGTTCTGGCGCAAAAATGCGTTTATCAAGCACCCGGGCACGATCACTTTAAGCATTGGGAAACCCATAGAAACCTCAGGGTTGAAGGCTGATGCCATCAACCAGCAAGTTGAAGAATGGATCGAAGCGGAGATGCTGCATCTGCCATGAGGCAAGAAACACTCATACTCCCTGACGGCACGCAAATCCCCTACCTGCTCGAACACCGCGCACGCCGCACGATAGGCCTGAAGATCACCGAATCCGGCCTGGTGGTGCATGCACCTAAACGGCTGTTCCTGTTCGAACTCAACCGCGTACTGCAGGAAAAGGCTCAATGGATCATCACCAAGCTGGAAGCACGCATGCAGAACACACAACCGCCGATGGTGTGGGCGCATGGTGCAGACTTGCATTATCTAGGGAACCTGCTGACACTGGAGATCATCGCTGCCAGCAGCGCCAAGAAACCGCAGCTGATTCATGAAAAGCTGCATATCCACCTGAAATCACCTACCCTGGAAGCCAATATCCATGCTGACTTTGAAGGCATTATAGAGCGAAAAGCCGTTCAGTGGTTTAAGCAGCAGGCTTTGCAGGACTTTTCGCGTCGGTTGGAGATTTACGCCACGAAGCTTGGGGTGAACACACCGCCGCTAGCGCTCTCTAACGCACGTGGACGCTGGGGGAGCTGCAGCAGCCGTGGCGAGATTCGACTGAACTGGCGGCTGATACAAGCGCCACCGCACATCATCAGCTACGTGGTATGCCACGAACTGGCGCACCTGAAACACATGAACCATTCGGCGCAATTCTGGGCACAGGTCGAAATACTTTACCCGGATTACAAACGGGCAGAGAGAGAACTCAAAGCCCTTTCTCCGCTATTACATCGTATCTAGAGTAACTTGCTCAAATCACTGGCAATATCGGCTGGTTTCTGACCATATTCCATGTACAGACGGACTTTGCCGGATTTATCGAACACATAAGTACCAGCGCTATGGTCGATGGTATAGACACCTTCGGTCTGCCCTGGCACCTTGGAAGAGTAAATCTTGAAGTTGGCTAAGGTCTCGGCGGTCTCCTGCTCGCTGCCCCATAAGCCGATAAAACGCTTGTCGAACACTGGCACAAACTGGGCCAGCACTTCCTGGGTATCGCGCTGCGGATCTACCGTCACGAACAGCACCTGCACCTGATCCGATTTATCACCTAACAGTTTCATGGCATTTTTCATATCTGCCATGGTAGTGGGGCAGACATCCGGACAGTGGGTGTATCCAAAGAACAGCACCACGACCTTGCCAGCGAAATCGCTCATCGTGCGTTTTTTACCGGCATGGTCTGTCAAAGCTAAGGGTTTTGCAAAATCGGCGCCGGTGATATCAGTGCCAACAAAACCACCTTGGGCCTGCCCCTGATTTGGCGCCTGGCTGCATGCGCTTAATAATGCAAACAAGCCAATCAGAAATATGCGTTTCATACTACATCCTAATTAAGTCAGCTGAAAAATTCATACGTTGGATTTTAACATGCGGCAAGAATTCCCGAGTTTGGTTTACAATATCGTTTTTTAACTCTTTGTATTTAGAAAGTTTTGTATGGCAGCTCCAGCAGCAATGGCAGATCGCGACGGTTTTATCTGGTACGACGGCAAGCTCGTACCTTGGCGCGAGGCCACCACCCACGTTCTTACCCACACGTTGCACTATGGCATGGGCGTGTTTGAAGGCGTGCGCGCATACAAAACCGATAAAGGCACAGCCATCTTCCGCCTGCAGGATCACACCGACCGCCTGTTCCGCAGCGCGCATATCCTGGGCATGAAGATGCCGTTCGACAAAGCCACCATCAATGAGGCACAGCGTGCTGCCGTGCGTGAGAACAAGCTGGAAAGTGCTTACATCCGCCCGATGGCGTTCTACGGCGCAGAGGCAATGGGTATTTCCGCCAAGACACTTTCCACACATGTCATTTGCGCAGCTTGGGCATGGGGCGCTTATATGGGCGAAGAAGCCATCACCAAAGGCATCCGCGTCAAGACATCCTCCTTCTCGCGTCACCATGTCAACATCACCATGTGTAAAGCAAAAGCCAATGGCAACTACATGAACAGCATTCTGGCACACCAGGAAGCAGCTCAGGATGGTTATCAGGAAGCTTTGCTATTAGATGTGGACGGTTTCGTGGCAGAAGGCTCCGGCGAGAACATCTTCATCGTCCGCAAAGGCAAACTTTACACCCCGGACCTGACCAGCGCGCTGGAAGGCATCACTCGCGACACCATCGTTCAGCTGGCGGGCGAATTGGGTATCGAAGTCATCGAGAAACGCATCACTCGCGATGAAGTATATGGTGCGGATGAGGCTTTCTTTACCGGCACTGCGGCTGAAGTGACACCGATTCGCGAACTGGATAACCGGGCAATCGGCGCCGGTGTACGAGGCCCGATCACCGAGAAATTGCAAGCCATGTATTTCGATGTGGTGAAAGGCAAGTCTGCCAAACACAAGGACTGGCTGACACTGGTTGCTTAAGATGGCTGACACCAAAGAAATCGAAATCACCGCTAAAGACCTGCCGCTGCACTGCCCCACAGATGCGGTGGCACTTTGGTGCTCCCACCCGCGCGTGTTTCTGGATATCGCCGAAACCGGCCATGCCGCATGCCCTTATTGCGGAACGAAATACAAGCTTAAAGAAGGCGAACAGGTGCCAGGGCACCACTAAGTTTCCGCCCATCATGCCACGTTGGGTATTGTTTGCCTTTCTCTCCATGCTTTTCGCCGGCTTTACTTCGGTAATTGCCAAACAAGGCCTGCAAGGTATTTCAGCTGAACTTGGACTCTCCGTCCGTACCGTTTTCGTCTTTATTTTTGTACTCATCTTTGCCGCTTATTTCGTTTCATTCGATGAACTCAAGCATATGCAAAAAGCGAATTATTTCTGGCTTGCGCTCTCCGGCATCACCACCGCGCTATCCTGGGTGTTCTATTACAAAGCGCTTAAAGATGGAGATGTGGCCACTGTTGCCTTGATAGACAAAGGCAGCGTAATTGTCGCGATTCTGTTGGCATGGTGGCTGCTGAAAGAAGTCATTACCCTGCGCATCTTGCTGGGAGCTAGTCTGATTCTATTAGGTCTTTGGGTAGTCGCCAAGAAATAGCTTGAAACAGCAATAAGGCGATCATTGTTCTGCTGCTTTGATGGATTGAATAATGGCCGTATTCGCCTGAGACTCAGCAGCCAGCTTATTTGCTACTCTTGAACATACCAAGTCACATATCTGGTGCAGCGTTGGATCAGCTATATTGTAAAAAGCACTATTGCCCCGCAATTCCTTTTTTACCAACCCTTGTTTTGCTAGTAGCGCCAAATGGCGAGAAACATTCGCGATGCTGAGCCCACATGCTTGCGCCAAGTCACCCACACTGGCTTCACCTGAACATAGCAAATTCAGCAGCCGTAATCGCGATGGCTCAGACAGGGCTTGAAAATACGCGGCAGTTCGCTCCAGCGCCCCGTCAGGTAGATCGTAAGTTGCCAATACTTGTTTGGGTGAATTCATCGAAATGCTTCATTTAAATTAATCGACATACAAAATGCTACATCTATTTGCATATTTGCGCAAATAGTTTTATTATTAATAATATGGATAAATTTATTTCTCTAAAGCAAGTTGGCTCATATTTCATCTTCGCTCTGGTTGCGGCGACCTTGCTCGGTTGCAACAAGCCAACTGAAAATAAAGCCCCTGAGAAGGCCGTCGACAAACCCTTGCGCAGCATGGTAGTAACCGCTGGCTCCATGGTAACAGGCAACCAGTACGATGGTACGGTGGAAGCCGTACGACAGACTAACCTGGCGGCACAAGTGTCTGGCACGATCATTACGCTCAACGTAGCTGCGGGCGACAAGGTGAAAAAGAGCCAATTGCTGGTACGCCTGGACTCGCAAGCTGCCAATCAGGCAGTAGCGGCTTCTGGCGCACAACTAGCTTCTGCACGTGCTCAGCTGGAATTAGCAAGACAGGAATATGAACGGCAAAAACAGCTTTATGAAAAAAACTATATCAGCAAAGGCGCGCTGGATCATGCTGAAGCAGCATTGAAATCCGCCACCGCGCAAGTAAATGCGCAAGCGGCGCAAACCGGCGTAGCCAGTGCGCAAACCAGCTTCCACTCGCTCAAGGCGCCATATGACGGTGTAGTATCTGATGTGCCAACCACGCTGGGTGACATGGCCACGCCGGGCAAAGTTTTGGTTACGATGTATGACCCTAGCCAGTTGCGTGTCGCCGTGGATATTCCGCAGAGCTTGGCCAAAGTTCTCGATACACAAGTAACTAGCAATGTAACCATCCAGATGAATGGACAAGACCTTGCGACGCCAACAAGCATCCAGTTGCTCCCTGCTGCTGACGCGACCACACACACGCGGACTGTCTGGCTGAATCTGCCCGCAAGCCCGAATGTCGTACCGGGAACCAATACCAGCGTGCGTTTTGCGGCGGATATAGGCAAAACCCAAACGGCTGCCAATGTCACTATTCCATCCAGCGCGATAATTAAGCGCGCTGAAACAACCAGCGTCTATGTCATCACCAAGGACAATCAACCCATGTTGCGGCAGCTTCGCCTAGGCGCCACACATGGCAATCAGGTGGAGGTGCTGAGCGGACTTACAACGGGCGAGCGGATCGCGCTGGATCCACAGGTGGCAGCAAGTGTAGAGTAAGATGGCTGACACTAATAACACTTCACTTGGCATATCGGGCCGCATTGCGCGCTTTTTCCAGGAGGCTCAAATAACGCCTCTGTTGGCGCTGGTCGCCTTGCTGCTGGGCCTGTTCGCGGTCATGATCACACCGCGCGAGGAAGAGCCGCAAATCGATGTCACGATGGCCAATGTGATCATCCCGTTTCCAGGCGCTTCGATTCCCAATGTGGAACAGATGATCGCCACACCTGCCGAGCAGGTGCTCTCGCAGATGCAAGGCATCGAGCATGTCATGTCCGTTTCACGCGAGGGCATGGCGATCATAACCGTGCAGTTCAAAGTGGGCGTGCCCCGCAACGAAGCCCTAGTGCGCCTGCATGACACGCTGCGCACCAACACCGACTGGCTGCCGGCCAACCTGGGGGTATTACAGCCCATCATCAAACCTAAAGGCATTGATGATGTACCGATCGTGACGTTCACACTATATAGCGAGCGTGACGACATGAGCAGCGTACAACTCACCCAACTGGCACACAGCCTGGAGTCGGAACTCAAGCAAATCACGGGTACACGCGAAGTCACGACAGTAGGTGCAAGCACACGTGCGGTACAGATTATGCTGAGTCCGGAACGTATGGCAAACGCCGACATCACCGTGCCGGAATTGCATACCACCCTACTCTCTGCCAATCAGGGCATGCCCTTGGGTGACTTGCTGCAGGGTAATCAGCGCATAGAAATCATCGCTGGTGATTACTTTGATAACGCAAAACAGATTGCAGATCTGGTGGTCGGCGTACATCAAGGCAACCCGGTATTCCTGAAAGAAATCGCAGATGTCGTGGACGAAGCACAGCCGGCACAACATTACGTCTGGTTCGGCAAAACCGACCAACCTAACAAATCCTTTCCGGCCGTCACCCTGAGTATCACCAAAAAAGCGGGCGCCAACGCAATCGATGTAGCCAACGCGCTGAAACGACGTATGGAGAACCTGCACAACACCTTGATCCCTGCGGATGTACAGGTGGTGGAAACACGCAACTACGGTGAAACCGCCAATGACAAGGCCAAAAAACTCATCACCAAACTGCTTTTTGCCACGGCATCGGTCGTGGCACTGGTGTTCTTCTCTCTGGGCAGGCGTGAAGCGGCCATTGTCGGCACGGCTGTGATCCTGACCCTGACCGTCACACTGTTCGCATCGTGGGCATGGGGATTCACCTTGAACCGTGTGTCGCTGTTCGCCCTCATCTTTTCGATCGGCATTCTGGTGGACGATGCGATCGTCGTCGTCGAGAACATCCACCGCCACCAGCAACTCCATCCTGAAAAGACCTTGCTGCAATTAATTCCCGGCGCGGTGGACGAAGTGGGCGGTCCTACCATTCTGGCAACGCTGACCGTGATTGCAGCATTGTTGCCGATGGCGTTCGTGTCAGGCCTGATGGGCCCATACATGAGCCCCATCCCCATCAACGCCAGCATGGGCATGCTGCTGTCGCTGGCGATTGCTTTCGTCGTCACGCCCTGGCTGGCAAGGCTGTGGCTAAACAAGGAGCACCATGACACGCAGCAAAGCAGAGTCGCGCAAATGCTCAATGCACTGTTCCAGCACATCTTCACGCCTTTGCTGGATAACCTACGCGGCAGCCGCAATCGCAAACTGCTTGGCCTCGGCATTGTGGCACTCATCGCAGCTTCCGTGCTTTTACCGGTGATTGGCTGGGTGCATCTCAAGATGCTGCCTTTTGATAATAAATCCGAATTCCAGGTGGTGGTGGACATGCCCGCCGGCACCACGGTGGAAAAGACCGCCGCACTGATGCAGGAGCTGGGCTCCCAGTTGCTCACCGAGCCGGAAGTGGTGAATTACCAGGCTTATGCAGGCACAGCTTCGCCCATCAACTTTAACGGACTAGTAAGACAATATTATCTGCGCAAAGGCGGAGAGGTCGGCGACATTCAGGTAAACCTGGTAGACAAACACCAGCGCAAGCTACAGAGCCATGCCATCGCTACACGCATCCGGCCTGCGTTGGAAGCAATCGGCAAACGCTATGGTGGCAACGTCAAGGTAGTGGAGGTGCCACCCGGGCCGCCGGTACTGTCGCCTATCGTTGCAGAGATCTACGGCGCAGACAGGCTTGGTCGCCAGCAACTGGCGCGCGATGTCCGCAAGGTATTTGAAAAGACCGAGAATCTGGTGGATGTGGATGACACAACCATCGCCCAAGCCCCCAAATTGCATATCACGGTGGATAGACGCAAATCTGCGATGCTGGGTATCCCGCAGGCAGCCATCGTCGAGACACTGCATACCGGCCTGCTGGGAGATGCCGTGACTTTCCTGCATGATGAGAGCAAATATCCTGTGGCCGCTAAACTACTGTTGCCGCCGGAACGCCATGGCGATCTGGACGCACTGCTGAAACTGACGGTACGCGGCCAGAACGGCCAGCTGGTACCGATTCGCGAATTGGTGAAAGTGGAATCCGGCCACCGTGAAGCGCCTATCTACCATAAAGACCTGTTGCCGCTCGACATGGTCGTGGCAGACATGGCCGGCAAGCTCGACAGCCCGCTGTACGGCATGTTTGCGATGCGCGGAGAGATCGGGAAGATCATCACGCCGAACGGCAAGCCGGTACAAGAATACTTCGTCAGCCAGCCGGACGACATCTATCGCCACTACGCGCTCAAATGGGATGGTGAATGGCAGATCACCTATGAGACTTTCCGTGACATGGGCGCCGCTTATGCTGTTGGCCTGGTACTCATCTATCTTTTGGTGGTGGCGCAGTTCGGCTCTTATCTCACGCCGCTCATCATCATGGCGCCCATTCCACTCACCATCATCGGCGTAATGCCCGGCCATGCGCTGTTCGGATCACAGTTCACCGCCACCAGCATGATCGGTATGATCGCGCTGGCAGGCATTATTGTGCGCAACTCCATTTTGCTGGTAGATTTCATCAACCTGCAGACCAGCCAGGGCGTAGCTTTCGAGCGCGCTATCGTACAATCGGCAATCACCCGTGCGCAGCCTATCCTGCTGACCGCCTTGGCAGCGATGCTGGGCGCATTATTCATACTAGATGACCCTATTTTCAATGGGTTGGCGATTTCTCTGATTTTCGGCATCATGGTCTCCACCATACTCACCCTGGTGGTAATCCCTTTACTTTATTATGTGGCTTACCGCCACCGTTTTAACAGGAGTATCTAAATGGCTTCATGGCAAATTGTACGTATCGTCGCAGGTGCTTTCATCCTGCTGTCGCTGGCGCTGGGGATTCCCGGCAGCCCCATCTTTGTAAATCAGTGGTGGCTGGCATTCACCGCCTTTGTCGGTGCCAATCTGCTGCAGAGCGGCTTTACCGGCTGGTGCCTGATGGAGAGCATGTTGCGTAAACTGGGTGTCAAGGCAGGCTGCTGATGAACCTGGTCTGTCATCAATGCGGTGCAATCAACCGCGTGCCGTCAGAACGCCTGCATGACAAGCCTGTGTGTGGCAAATGCAAGGTCGCCTTACTGCCACAGCAACCGATCTCTCTCCGCGACAACGGTTTCAACGCTTTCATTAGCCAGACCGAGCTACCCGTGCTGGTGGATTTCTGGGCGGAATGGTGCGGCCCATGCAAGATGATGGCACCACAGTTTGCGCAGGCTGCTCAGCAGATGCCGCAAATCATCTTCGCCAAAGTAGATACCGACGCAAATCCACAAACCAGTGTCAAATATTTCATCCGCAGCATCCCTACCCTGATCCTGTTCCATCAAGGCAGGGAGGTAGCCAGACAGGCAGGCGCGATGACTGCCAGAGACCTGCTACGCTGGCTGCAAACGCATTTGAAATAGGGCCATCACATGTCACGCGCGCGTTCATTATTCAACCCATCCGGCTACAAAGCTCATCCAGATGCGGCCCGTAGGGCAATGACTGAGACTATGAAAAAAATTCGACCCAAGACATCCTTTTTGCTCGCGTCAGCCGCACTGGCTATGCACAGCACCACTGCCAACGCGCTGGACTTGATGCAGGCCTGGCAAAGCGCCCTGACGAACGACAAGGAATATGCTGTTGCACAGGCCGGTTACGGTGTCATGGAGCCCAAACAGCATCAGGCAGAGGCCTTGTGGCGCCCCAATGTCTATCTCAATGGCACTGTCGGCGCAGGTTATCTAGACTCGCGTACCGAAGGCGGGCAATTCAGCACCCCCACGTTCGGCCGCTCTAATGGAGTCGATTTCAACACTTCCATCAACACAGGGCTGACTAACCGCATAGCACTGACCGCTAGCCAGCCACTGTACGACCCCAAACGCCGTGCAGAGCAACAGCAACTGATAAAATCCGCCGATTTGACAAAGCTGGAATGGCAAGCAGCCAGACAGTCACTGATGCTGAAAGTCGCACAACAGTATTTCGATGTAGCTGTGGCGCAAAGGGCGCTAGAAGTCACGCAAAAACAAACAAGCGCGGTGCAAAAGATTGCCGTTGAAATGCACGACCGCTTCAATATCGGCACATCTCCCATCACCGACACCCATGAGGCAGATGCCAGACTATCCTCCATGCAGGCGATGCAACTTAGTGCAGAGATGGATCTGCAGAACAAGAAGAATCTGCTTGCCGACTCCACTGGATTGCCTGCTGAATCACTTACCGCACTGCTGCCACAGAACGTGAGCAACGAAGCGAAGGCCAGGCCTCTGGATAGCTGGATGAACGATGGAGCAGCAGGCAACTTCCAGGTACGCATGAGCGAGGTTACTGCGGCTGTCGCCACGGAGGAGGCAAAGAAATATGCGTTCGCATCTACCGTCAAGGTAGATGCCATCGCGCAGGCAGCGCGTGACCAACTGGATGGTCATGGCAGCTATGGCTCATCCGAGACACGACAAACCAACGCAGTCGTTGGCGTACAGGTATCGGTGCCGTTGTTCACAGGCGGCTACCGCGATGCCAAACAGGCGGAGGCCATGCAACTAGTCACCAAAGCCAAAGCCGAGACAGAACGCAACCGTCAACTAGCAGTGCAGCAGATTCGCCAGACCTACCTGAACCTGACAACAGACGAATCACGGCTTAAAGCCTTGCAGCAGACATTAGAAGCCAACAAGCTGCGTCTGGATGCAACCAGGCTGGGACGCCAGATCGGCGACAGAACCACACTGGACGTGCTGAATGCGGAGAACGAAGTTGCCAACGCAGAGCTGAACGTTGTGCTGGCGCGGGTCAATCTGCTAATGAATCAGTTGCATTTGGAAGCTTTGTCTGGCAAGTTGGATGAAAATGTTTTAAGCAGTATAAATTCTAAATTAACAATACAACAATAACTTTGCGAGGGTGAAAAAATGGCAAATATAGTGGTTTTAGGGGCTGGTACTGGTGGCATGCCGGCTGCTTACGAACTGCGCGCGCAATTAGCGCCACAGCACAGCGTCACGGTAGTCAATGCGGTCGATTATTTCCAGTTCGTACCATCCAACCCCTGGGTGGCGGTAGGGTGGCGTAAACGCAAGGACATCACGTTCCAGATACGTCCGTATCTGGAACGCAAAGGCATCAAATTCATCTCCAAGCGTGTCCAACGTATCGACGCCGAGAACAACACCGTACATCTGGCAGATGAAAGCAGCATTCCATACGACTATCTGGTAATCACCACAGGACCTAAGCTTATGTTCGATGAAGTGCCGGGCGCAGGGCCTGAAGGCTTCACCAAGTCCATCTGCACGGTCGATCACGCCGAAAGCACTTGGGAGCAATATCAGGTTTTCCTGAAAGACCCCGGACCAATTGTCGTTGGCGCAATGCCGTCAGCCTCCTGCTTCGGGCCGGCTTATGAGTTCGCTTTCATCCTAAACCGCGACCTGCGTAGACGCCAGTTGCGTCACAAAGTGCCCATGACCTACGTCACTAGCGAACCTTATATCGGCCATCTGGGCCTAGGTGGGGTGGGTGATTCCAAATCGATGCTGGAAAGCGAACTGCGGAATAACGATATCAAATGGATCACCAACGCCAAAACCACCAAAGTGGAGAATGGCAAGATGTTCGTGACTGAAATGGACGACAACGGCCAAATCAAAAAAGAACATGAATTGCCATTCAAGTTCAGCATGATGCTACCTTCTTTCAAAGGGGTCGATGCAGTGGCAGCCGTGGAAGGTTTATGCAATCCACGTGGATTCGTGCTGATTGACCAGTATCAGCGCAGCACAAAATACAAGAATATCTTTGCTGCCGGCGTATGCGTGGCGATACCGCCCGTCGAATCCACCCCTGTTCCCACAGGCGCCCCAAAGACCGGCTACATGATCGAGACGATGGTCACAGCCATCGTCCGCAACATTGCGGCAGAACTTGAAGGCAAACCTGCAGAGAACAAGGGTACCTGGAACGCTATTTGTTTAGCCGACATGGGCGACACCGGCGCGGCATTCGTCGCGTTGCCGCAGATTCCTCCGCGCAACATGAACTGGTTTAGCAAAGGCAAATGGGTACACTGGGCGAAAATCGCATTCGAGAAATACTTCATCTACAAGATGAAGAAAGGCAGCTCAGAACCTCTCTACGAGAAATACGTACTTAAAGCGTTACTGGGCGTAGAGAAGATAGAACATAAACATCATTAAAACAGACAATAGGCACGTTTATCGCAAGGCCCAGCAAAAAGTTAAACGTGCCTTGATTTCTTTTGTACTGCGGCGAAAAAAGATTTAAGCAGTTGCGTTAATCTTCTCGCCCCAGAGGCTTTCCATCACCTCCATGGCATCTGGCTGTGTGCTGTTCGTCCAGAGTTCCAGTTTGCCTTGCTCTGTCCCGTCATTCAACAAAGCATGCTCGATCAACTGGCTTTGCAAACGTCGAGCCACGGCTGCGCCAGTATCTACCAGCGTGACATTATTACCAGCCAATTCCTGAATCAGCGGTTTGACGAACGGATAATGCGTACACCCCAGCACGATAGTATCCGCACCTTCATCCAATAACGGTTTGAGATATTTTTGCAGTAAGGCACGCGTTTCCGGAACGTCTAGCTCGCCGCGTTCGATACACTCCACCAGGCCTACACATGCCTGCGTCACGACCTGCACGTTGCGGCCATAGGTTTCCAGTAAGGCAGCGAATTGGGCGCTTTGCAGGGTACCCGTCGTCGCCAGTACGCCTATGATGCCGTTCTTGCTGGCTGCTGCGGCTGGCTTGACTGCTGGTTCCATCCCGATGATAGGCAATGAAGGATGCTCTTGCCGCAAGCGCGCGATACCGGCTGCCGTGGCCGTATTGCATGCAACTACGATAGCCTTGGCACCGTGCGCAAGCAGGAAATCCGTCAGCGCCAGACAGCGTTCGGTGATCTCTTCGGGCGATTTGTTGCCATAAGGTGCATTCAAGCTATCTGCCACATAAATCAAATGCTCATACGGCAGTAAGGCACGGATATGCTTGAGTACGGACAACCCACCTACGCCAGAATCGAACACACCAATAGGTTGGGAACTCATATCTAGTCGGTTTGATGATTTATAATGCGTAAATTATAGAGGAAATTCAATTGGGCAATCGACTAAGTAAGATTTATACCAGAACCGGTGATGACGGCACCACAGGCCTAGGAGACGGGACGCGCATCGCCAAGAACAGTTTACGCGTAGAGGCACTAGGAGATGTAGACGAGTTGAATGCAGTTATTGGCTTGCTACAAACAGAGCCGTTTGAAACCAATATCCATAAGGTGCTTGAGGCTATCCAACACGACCTGTTCGACATGGGTGGCGAACTTTGCATGCCCGGACATTCGCTATTGAAGCAAGAACGTATCACAGCATTGGAACATCAGTTGGATGCCTGGAACGACCAGCTAGAACCATTGAAAGAATTCATCCTACCTGGCGGCAGCCGTGCGGCTGGGTACTGCCACCTCGCCCGTACTGTCTGCCGACGGGCCGAACGGACGATCTATGCACTTCACGCGCAAGAATCCCTGCATGAGAATGTCCTGCAATACATCAACCGGCTTTCTGACCTGCTTTTTGTGCTATGTCGAGTACTGAACAAGCGCGCAGGTGTCGATGACGTATTCTGGCAACATAGGCCTTAAGCAAATCTTTATACAAAAACAGAATAATCAAATTCCTAAATATTCTTTAATGGTTATCCTGATTATTGAATATAATGCGCACTCGTTTTGGTTTGCGTCGCAACACTTTTGAAAACATTATCATGAAAAAAATCTATTTTGCACTGCCCCTCCTAGCTTTAATCTCCAGCGAGGGGGTCCATGCGACCGATGGCTATTTTCCGCATGGCTATGGCGTCAAATCCCAAGGCGCAGGCGGCGTAGGTATCGCGCTACCTCAGGATACATTGGCAATCGCCACCAACCCGGCCGGCCTTAGTGCCATAGGTAATCGGATTGATATTGGCGCCACTTGGTTTCGTCCGATCAGGGAATCAGAAATTCAGGGGCATCCAGCTCCAATCAATGGCACATATGAAGCAAACGAAACCAAAAACTTCATCATTCCCGAGTTCGGTTACAGCCGCAATCTCTCGCCGCAAACGACTGTAGGCGTGGCGGTATACGGTCACGGCGGCATGAATACAGACTATGAAAAACCTGTGCCATTATTTGGAAACACCAAGCCTGGTATTGATTTGGCGCAGCTTTTTATTGCCCCCACATTGGCTTATAAAATCACTCCAACACAATCTGTCGGCGTTTCCTTGAACTTGGCTTACCAACGGTTCAAAGCCAAAGGATTGCAAAATTTTGCCAGCCCCGCCTCTGAGTCACCTAATGACGTAACAAATAGAGGTTATGACCATTCCTACGGCGCAGGTATCCATCTGGGATGGCAAGGACAGGTCAATGACAACGTGACATTGGGCTTGCACTACAAAAGCAAGACCTACATGAGCAAGTTCGATAAATACAAAGGGCTATTCGCCAATCAGGGAGAGTTCGACATTCCATCGTCCTATGGTGCTGGCATTGCAGTCAAAGCAACCCCGAAGCTGACGATTGCTGCTGATATCGAACGGATTAATTACAGCGATGTAGACTCGGTCGGCAACAGTGTTTCCAAATTCTTCACCGCACAGCTAGGTTCAGACAATGGCGCTGGCTTCGGCTGGCAGGACAGTACCGTGTACAAGCTGGGGGTTATCTATGCGGCCACAGACAACCTGACCTTGCGCGCCGGTTACAACCACATCAACCAGCCGATTCCGTCCAGCCAGACCCTATTCAACATTCTTGCACCAGGGGTGGTGGAAAACCATGCTACGCTTGGCCTGACGTGGACTTTCGAGAACAAGAGCGAACTGTCTTTCAGTTATTTCCATGCATTCGAGCACAAGGTACATGGCAAAGGCTCCATCCCCGCCGCGTTCGGTGGAGGTGAAGTAGACCTGAAGATGTATCAGGATGCCATCGGGGTTGCATATAGCTGGGCACTATAGTCTTGCTATAATATGGTATTCGTTCTAAAGTCAGACTAGTCATGAGCATAGACACCATCAACTTCACCCCTGTCGCCTCACTGGCTGGCGGCGTCATGATAGGCATTGCCACAGCCATATTGATATTATTCAGTGGCAGGATCGCGGGTATCAGCAACATCTTGGGTGGTGTCGTGCGCTTTTCCGAGACCAGGCAAAATCAGTGGCGCATATTTTTTCTCGCCGGCTTAATTCTAGCGCCATGGGTTTATGGGTTATTCTTTGCTCTGCCCGTAGCAGAAGTTGAACTGGATAACTTAGGGTTGGTCGTTGCCGGGCTGTTGGTTGGTTATGGCACCAGGCTGGGCTCCGGCTGCACAAGCGGTCATGGCGTTTGCGGCCTGTCACGCTTATCCATACGTTCCCTGGTAGCTACTCTTGTATTCATGACGACCGGTGTCATTACCGTTTATTTGATGCATCACTGATATCATGACCTTATTGATCAGCTTCTTATCCGGATTGATTTTTGGCTTAGGTCTCATCGTTTCCGGCATGACCAATCCTGCCAAGGTGATTGGTTTCTTAGACGTCTTCGGGAAATGGGACCCTTCATTAGCATTCGTAATGATGGGCGCGATTCTGGTTGGGTTCTTCGCCTTCCGCTACACCAAAAAGACACATAAAACCCTGCTTGGTGAAACCGCGCATCTACCAACAGGGCATCAGATCGACCGACCTTTGTTACTCGGTGCGGCCTTGTTCGGCATCGGCTGGGGCATGGCTGGTTACTGTCCTGGGCCCGCATTGACTTCGTTGTTGTCCGGCGGCATCAAACCATTCATCTTCACAGCCAGCATGGTGGTTGGTATGATGATTTTCCACCGCACACATCAAAGTTAGTCACATTCATTACCCTCGGTTATAATGCGCATCAACCTAAGCATTAACCCAAACTTTTTTCTGCGCACATGATTAAAAAACTGCTACAGCGCGTTTTCAAATCCTCAAAAAAACCTACCTCCACCCATCAGCCACAGCGCATCCCACGCAAATCGCACGGTATTCGCAAAGACCAAATCAGTCAGGCTGCGTTAAAAACCTGCGAAGGCCTGCAAAAAGCAGGCTATGAGGCTTATGTGGTGGGCGGTGCCGTGCGCGATTTGCTGATGGGTTTCAAACCAAAAGATTTCGATATAGCCACCAACGCCACGCCAGAGCAGGTTAACAAAGTGTTCCGCCGCAGCCGTATCATCGGCCGTCGCTTCCGTATCGTACATGTGATGTGGGGCAACGAGACGATCGAAGTAACAACCTTCCGCGGCCATCATCAAAACGAAAGCAGCGCCGATGACGCAGCGGTGGCAGACTCTGGCCGCATCATTCGAGACAATATCTTTGGCAGCATGGAAGAGGACGCCACCCGGCGTGACTTTACCGCCAATGCCTTGTATTACGACCCAGCGCGCGAGGAAGTGCTGGACTTCCATCATGGCGTAGCCGACATCAAGGCGAATCTGCTGCGCATCATCGGAGACCCGAAAACCCGCTACCGTGAGGACCCTGTGCGGCTTCTTCGCGCAGTAAGACTTTCCGCCAAGTTAGGTCTAAAGATAGAGGGAGCTACGCAGAAACCTATCTCAGAATTAGCCGATCTGTTACAAGATGTCTCGCCAAGCCGCCTCTTTGATGAGATGCTGAAGCTGTTCCTCTCCGGGCACGCTATGGAGAGCATCAACGCCTTGCGTGCACAACATCTGCATCACGGCCTGCTGCCATTGCTAGACGTGGTGTTGGAGCAGCCGCTGGGTGAGCGGTTCGTGATGCTAGCGTTGGAAAACACTGACAAACGTATCGAATCGGGAAAATCATCTAATCCTAGTTTCCTGTTCGCCACCTTGCTATGGCACGAAGTCTTGGTGGCCTGGAAGAAGTTCAAGGACCAAGGTGAACACCCTATTCCTGCGTTACATATGGCAATGAACCAAGTCGTCGATATACAGGCTGAAAAACTGGCCATCCACAACCGCTACGTGTCCACGATGAAAGAGATCTGGGCCATGCAGCCGCGCTTTGAACAGCGCGCTGGCAAACGCCCTTACGCCCTGCTGACGCACCCACGTTATCGTGCAGGTTATGATTTCCTGCTGCTACGCTGCGAATCCGGAGAAACACCCCAAGAACTTGGCGAATGGTGGACAGAGTTCGCAGATGCAAGCACGGAGCGCCGTACGCAGATGCTGCTACCAGACAATGCGCCCAAGAAACGCCGCCGCAAACGTAAACCCGCTGCCGCTGCAACAAATCATGCATAACGCCTACATTGCGCTTGGCAGCAACCTGCCTGGGAATTCCGGCAGTCCTGCAAGCCAGGTTCTACGCGCCTTCCAAGCCATTGGAAAACTACCCAAAACCGGCTTGACCAAGCAATCTAGCTTATACCAAAGCCCCCCGGTCGGCTACGATAACCAGCCTGACTTCATCAACGCTGTTGCGCAGATACACACTGATTTGAGTGCATCCGCGCTTCTGGATGCCTTGCTGGATATTGAGCAGGAATTTGGACGCGAGCGGCCCTTCCCCAATGCGCCACGAGTATTAGACCTGGATTTGCTGCTGTATGACGACTTAACGATACAGTCGCAAAAACTCACCCTGCCCCATCCACGCATGTGCGAGCGCAGCTTTGTTTTATTGCCGCTGGCGGAGATTACGCCAGATTTACACATCCCTAAGCACGGGAGTATTGTAGAATTACTTAAAAAATTAGACGTTTCAGGCACCAAACTTTATGAACATATTTGACCGGTTCCCCTACATCGTCATTGAAGGCCCTATTGGGAGCGGGAAAAGCACTCTGGCCAGCATGCTGGCTGATAGATTCCAGGCGCATCTGCTCAGCGAGAAGGCTGAAATCAATCCTTTTCTGCCACGTTTCTATCAGGATGCCCAGCGCTACGCCTTACCCACGCAGTTATTCTTTCTGTTTCAGCGTAGCGGACAGATCAGTGAATTGAATCAGCGTGACATGTTTAACAAACCCACGGTGGCAGATTTCTTTCTCGAGAAAGACCCGATTTTTGCGCGCCTGAACCTCGATGATGAGGAATATGCGCTGTATCACCAGATTTACGCGCATTTGCAGCTCAAATCTCCAAAGCCAGACTTGGTGGTATATCTGCAAACGCCGGTGGATGCATTGGCTGAGCGCATCGAAGAGCGCAACATCAGCTATGAGCAGGACATCCCTCGAGAATATCTGGAACGTCTATCGGACGCCTACAGTGAATACTTTCATCAGTATGACGCTTCGCCGCTGCTCATCGTTAACAATCAAAAACTCAACATCATCAAAGACCCGGATGCACTAGACCTGCTCGTTGACCGTATCAGCCAAATCAAGAGCAGCCGGGAATATTTCAATCCCAACTTCGAATAATGCTAGATCACCTCCAAGCGTTGATAAACCGTGGCGAGAAGATCGCCATGCTGACATGCTACGACGCATGTTTCGCAAAGCTAATGGAGTTGGCAGGCGTTGATGTGCTACTGGTCGGAGACTCTCTGGGCATGGTGCTGCAAGGCGCAGAGAATACGCTGCAGGTCACACTGGAGCAGATGATCTACCACACCAGATGCGTTGCTGCAGGCGCCCCTAACACCATAATTCTGGCTGACATGCCCGTCAACACCTATGAATTCGGCAAAGCGCTAGCACTGGAAAATGCGCAATTGCTGATGGAGGCAGGCGCACACATGGTCAAGTTCGAAGGTGGTGGCAAACTGGCCGAAACTGCGCGCCATCTGGTGCAGCACAGTATCCCGGTATGTGCACATCTGGGCTTTACCCCGCAATCAGTCGAAAAACTGGGCGGGTATAAAATCCAGGGCAAGACCCCGGAATCAGCGCAGCAGATTCTCAGGGACGCACAAGCCATGAAAGATGCCGGTGCAAGCTTGGTGTTACTGGAAATGGTGCCGGCAACGCTGGCAAGACAGGTGACCGCAATCGTGCCCACCATCGGTATCGGTGCTGGTGTAGATTGCAGCGGTCAGGTGCTAGTACTGCAGGATTTATTGGGCGTATACAATGGTCCAGCCGGCAAAAAAACGCAGGATTACAAAGCCCCGCGCTTTTCCAAAAATTTCTTACAGGAAACCAATAGCGTGCAGCAAGCAGTGGTCAACTATGTCACCGCCGTAAAAAACAGCACATTCCCAGCACAAGAGCATAGCTACTGATGCGGATCATTCACACCATCGCCGAACTCCGCGCCGCGCTTGCCTTGCAGGGCAGCCAAAAATCCTCGCAGAAAAATGTAGCCTTTGTGCCAACCATGGGCAATCTGCATGCCGGGCATATCAGCCTGGTGGAAATCGCCAGGCAGCATGCAAAAACCATCGTAGTCAGCATTTTTGTAAACCCGCTGCAATTCGGCGCAAATGAAGATTTCGGCAAATATCCACGCACGTTGGAGGCGGATTGCGAGCAACTGCAAGCTGCTGAAGCAGATATCGTGTTTGCCCCCAGCGTCGAGGAGATGTATCCCGATTTTGATGGCAAGCAGCTGAACCAGACCATGACCATCATGCCACCGCCAATGGCAAACACTTTATGCGGAGCAAGCCGCCCCGGTCACTTCGCTGGCGTGGCTACCGTAGTAGCCAAGCTGTTCAATATCGTACAGCCTGCTGTTGCCGTATTTGGCAAAAAGGATTTCCAGCAGCTATTGGTCATCAAGGAACTGGTCAAGCAATTCAACCTGCCGATAGAAATCATCGCCGGCGAAACCACACGTGAGGCCGATGGGCTGGCGATGAGCAGCCGCAATGGCTATTTGAGCCAGCTAGAGCGCCAGAAAGCGGTAGAACTGAGATTGGAACTACGGAGAGTAGTTGAGCAAATAGCTTCCGGAAACCGTAACTTTGCTAGCTTAGAGAACGATGCCGAAAACATATTGCGCGACAAAGGCTGGCTGGTCGATTACGTGGCTGTGCGTTCTGCACATGACTTGGCACAACCATCCGTTGCTGACAAAAATCTGGTGGTATTGGGTGCAGCTAAATTGGGCAACACACGACTGATAGACAATATTGAAGTCACGCTTAATTGACCGTTCCACGTGCATGTGCGTTGATTATTCAAATTGTCGGCCTACAGACCAAGCTGGATGGGGTTTCCAGGCCATCTATTCCGCTAATGAAAAACACTTTGATACAAATTATTTTTTGCGCTAAGCTGTTGATAACTTTATAATTGCATCCCTTTTAACGAATCGGCGATTTTTTCATGCAAAGAACCATGCTCAAATCCAAACTCCATCGTGTTCACGTGACACATAGCGAGTTGCATTATGAGGGCAGCTGTGCGATTGATGAGGCTTTGCTGGAAGCCGCCAACATTCGAGAGTACGAGCAGATCAGTATCTACAACGTAACCAATGGCGAGCGTTTCAGTACCTACGCCATCCGCGCCGAGCGCAACACCGGCATCATTTCGGTGAACGGTGCAGCCGCGCACAAGGCACATCCGAAAGACATCATCATCATCGCCAGTTACGCCAACTATACAGAGCTGGAGTTGGAGAAATACGCCCCGCAACTGGTGTATGTTGATGCTAAAAACCGTATCTTGCATTCAAAACGCGAAATCCCACCTCAAATGGATAATCGGGCGGCTTAATGACCCCAGAACAAATCAAAGACGCGGTCGTCGCCGCATTGGAAGACATCAAAGGTTTTGATATTTCCGTACTAGATGTACAAAACATGACCAGCCTGACCAGCTACATGGTCGTCTGTAGCGGCAACTCCAACCGCCAGACCAAAGCGCTTGCAGATAACGTGTGCGAAAAGCTGAAAGAAAAAGGCGTCGAACCACGCGGCATCGAAGGCGAAAAAGATGGGGAGTGGGTGCTGGTGGACTTGGGCGATGTCATTGTGCACATCATGATTCCCGCCACACGCGCCTATTACAATCTGGAACAACTCTGGACTGAAGGCGAAGCCCGCAGACCCAGCTCCAAAGCGGCTTAACCCCTCGTTTTTTATGAAACTGCGCATCATCTCTGTCGGGCACAAGATGCCGGGCTGGGTCACGGATGCCTGTGCAGAATACATCAAGCGGATGCCCCGCGAACTACAGCTCGATATCATTGAGATCAAGCCGGACAAACGCAGCGACATCAAAAGCGAAGCCGTACAGGAAGCTGAAGCCAAACGCATCCTGGAAGCAGCGGGCAAGGATTTTCTAGTGGCCTGCGATGAACATGGTCAAGAAGTCACTACCATGCAGCTAGCAGACAAACTCAAATCCTGGCAAAACCTTGGCAAAGATGTCAGCATCATCGTAGGCGGCGCAGATGGCTTGCATCCGAACCTGAAGCTACGTGCAGACTGGCTTTGGAGCTTATCCAGACTCACATTGCCACATGCATTTGTGCGCGTTTTGCTATGTGAGCAGCTTTACCGTGCCCATACAGTCATCCAAGGCCACCCCTACCACCGTGAATGAATGTCGATTTCCCGACATCTCTGTCAGCATAATCGATAACAAGCAGCACCTTAATCAATAAACTCATGGCCCAAATAGCCTAAAAACCGGTCAAGAAGCACGTTTTGCTGCCGTTAACAACATACTGGAACATGGCACGCAATGTGCATCAGTATCGAATGCCAGAGGAGAAAATTGGCAAGTCGTTTCAACATAACAACAACTTTTTAGCAGATTAAGCACATGACTAAAGATGGATTATTATTACTTGCACGATTTTCTGTACGTGCGCGTAAATATGTAGGACACATCGACACCAGAAGACTGGGGGATGATTCTGCATATCGCGCAGAGATTTGTGCAAAAATATTCGCTGACGGCGATGAGGAAACCATGCTGATGGCTGTGCAGTTAAAAGATCAGTTCGATTACGCCAAATTCAAGGTCAAAGCAAAACCATCGTTTCTTAGCAAATAGCCATTTGCAGGCTAAACTGTAGCGAACTTATTTCAACAACTTCGCTCCTAAAAAGCCATGGGCCCTTATCTCAGATCCCTAGTCTGGTTCCGCCGCGATTTGCGCGATTTTGATCACGCAGCGCTATACCATGCACTCAAATCATCGCAAGCAGTTTACTGTAGCTTTATCTTTGACACCGAGATTCTCGACAAGCTGACTAACAAGGCCGATCGTCGTGTCGAGTTCATCTGGGAAAGCGTACGTGAATTAAAACAGGCACTGCAGGCAAAGGGGGGCGACCTCATCGTGCAGCATGGCAAAGCCGCAGAACTGATCCCGGCACTGGCGCAGCAACTAGGCGCAGGGGCAGTTTTTACCAATCGTGACTATGAACCAGCTGCCGTCAAACGCGACACGCAGGTGGCTTCATTATTAAGTCAGCAAGAGATAGCCTTCCACGGTTTCAAGGACCAGGTGATCTTTGAAAAAGATGAGGTATTGAGTCAGGCTGGAAAACCCTACACCGTATTCACGCCTTACAAGAATGCACATCTTAAAAAGCTGACTGAAGATCACCAAGGGTTTTATCTACAACCCTACCCTGTGTATCGCTACGTTCAGCACCTTGCACAAACACCTCCAACCCCTTTAATGGCACTCGAGCAGCTAGGCTTCCAACGCACGAACCTCCATACACTGCCATTACCAACCGGCATGTCTGGCGGGAAGACATTATTTGAGGATTTTGAATCCAGGATGTCGCAATACAAGGATGCGCGCGACTACCCTGCCGTGAAGGGTGTCTCATACCTTTCGGTTCATCTGCGTTTTGGTACCGTCTCAATCCGTTATTTGGCTAGGCAGGCTGCGAACCGCACAGATACTGGTTCCCAGGCATGGTTGAACGAGCTCGTATGGCGTGATTTCTATTTTCAGATTCTGTATCACCATCCTCAAGTAGCAGAAGGCAAAGCCTTCAAACCAGAGTATGAGCATATCCCGTTCCTCAATGACATCGCTTTGTTTCAAGCATGGTGCGATGGCAAAACAGGCTACCCGATCGTGGACGCCGCGATGCGTCAATTGAATCAGACCGGATGGATGCATAACCGGCTACGTATGGTCACAGCCAGTTTTCTGGTAAAGGACCTGCTTGTGGATTGGCGATGGGGAGAACGTTACTTTGCCGAAAAACTCATTGATTTTGACCTGAGCGCTAACAACGGTGGCTGGCAATGGGCCGCCAGCACTGGTTGTGACGCGCAGCCTTACTTTCGGATATTCAATCCAACCTCCCAAAGCGAGAAATTTGACCCGCAGGGAAAATTCATCCGTAAATACGTGCCAGAACTGGCTTTGCTAGATAGCAAAGAAATCCATGCACCATGGCAAATTCCGTCACTACGGCAACGAAAAATTGGCTTTATCGTCGAAAATGACTATTTTTTACCTATCGTGGACCATGCCACGCAGCGTCATTCAGCGTTGGATTTATACAAAAAATCAATTACTTATTGAAATATTTATCAAAACTACTGGCTACGGCATAGAGTTTGCTGCTTACAATTGAATATTTGAGATAGCTTCGATTTGGCGCTTGTTGTAAACCAACAACAATCATTGCATGTCACGCAGCCGTCGCTTAAGGGGATAGACATCATTGTATAGCTCAGCCATAATGCGACATTACAGGGGATATTAACAAGCATGATGCATACAAAATTAAAACTGTTATTGATAATCACCATCACGGCGATCGTCACTGGCTGCGCAACCGCAACCAACCGCGACCCGCTCGAGGGCATGAATCGCGGCATATACAAGTTCAACGACGTGACAGACCGCGCTTTCTTCAAGCCAGTCGCAACTGCCTACAAGAATGCAGCTCCTACCCCTGTACGTAAAGGTTTCAACAACTTTTTCAACAACCTTTACTCCATCACATCCGTACTGAATAATCTGCTGCAATTTAAATTTGCCAACGCCTTCAGCGAAGCCGGCCGCTTCGTCATCAATAGCACATTTGGCTTAGCAGGGTTTATCGACGTCGCCGGCATGGATAATATCCCCGTGCATAAAGAAGATTTTGGTCAAACATTAGGTCATTGGGGTGTAGGTAACGGCGCTTATCTGGTGCTGCCCTTCTTGGGACCAAGCACTGTAAGAGACACAACAGGTTTGGTGTTCGATACCGTTACTACCGACCCTATCACTTACACCCACAATATTGGTGAGATTCGCCTGCACAATCAATTGCGCGCAGCGCAGTTCCTGGATAGACGTACGGAGCTGCTAGATGCCAAGGATTTCATTGACAATGCCGCATTGGATCCATATGCATTCATGCGTGACGCTTATCTGCAACGCCGAGCAAATCAGCTTGCAGATGGCGCAATCGATGACAAACCCGCTGATGATGGTTTTGAGCCTGCAGATGAAGACCTGCCAGCCGGAGAAACCAAATAGGCTTATCGTCTTGCTTGCTGACCGAAACTAAAAAGCCCCGACATCGGGGCTTTTTTATTGGCTGGCAGCTACCGTCATGCTTTCAATGAGAATCGATCCCGTCTGACGTGCGACGTTTGGAATCACGTCCGACCCCACCGCCACAATCTGCTTCAACATATCCTTCATATTGCTGGCAATCGTGATCTCTTCAACAGCGTGTACAATCTGACCGTTTTGCACCCAGAAACCAGCTGCGCCGCGTGAATAATCACCCGTCACCATATTCAAGCCATGTCCCAGCACCTCGGTCACCAGCAGGCCAGTACCCATTTTCTTCAACAAGCCATCGAAATCCTCACCTGTACTAGCCACCAATAGATTATGGGCACCACCTGCATTGCCTGTGGTCTGCATGCCAAGCTTTCGTGACGAGTAACTGGACAACATATATCCTTGCAAAACGCCGTTCTCCACCAGAACCCTGTTTTTGGTCATCACACCTTCGCTATCAAAGGCACTACTGGCTGCACCCTTCTTCAAATGTGGCAATTCCTGGATATTCAACACATCGGATGCAATTTGTTTGCCCAAACTATCCAAAAGGAAACTGGATTTGCGATAAAGATTGCCGCCAGAGATTGCGCTGATCAGCGTCCCCACCAAACTTGAAGCAAGAGAAGCCTCGAACAACACAGGATATTGTCCCGTCTTGATGGCATGCACATCCAGACGTCTCGCTGTGCGCTCACCCGCACGTCTACCAACCGTCTCAGGTAAGTCCATATCCATCGCATCGCGTGCATTGCTGTACCAGTAATCACGCTGCATCATCTCGCCAGCTTCCGCTATCACCGAAGCACTGATGCTATGGCGCGTGCTCGCGTATCCTCCTACAAAACCGTGGGTATTGGCATAGGCAAATACACCATCACTCGTATAGATACTAGCCCCTTCGGAATTTGTGATGCGTTTGTCTACCTGCATGGCCGCCGCTTCGCAACGCTTGGCCAAATCCGCTGCATCATCTACGCTGATAGCCCATGGATGATGCAAATCAAGATCCGGAAACTCAGTGGCCATTAGCGCAGGATCGGCCAGCCCGCAATAAGGGTCTTCTGCCGTATATTGTGCTATATTGCATGCTGCCTCGACCGTATCCTGCAGAGCTTGTGGGCTAAGATCTGAGCTGCTGGCAAACCCTTTGCGCTGACCAAAATATACCGTCACTGACACTCCTTTGTCACGGTTGTATTCGATATTCTCTAGCTCACCCATGCGAACCGATACACTTTGCCCCGTACCGTAGCTCACTTCGGCCTCTGCGCTGCTAGCACCCTTTTGTCTGGCAATCTCCAGCACATCCTGCGTCAACTGTTTTAGGACTTCCAGTTCCATTCTGATTTTATGCTTAAACTCAAAACTGCTATCATACCTGCGATACAGGAAAACGCATGCAAACACCCGATAAAAAGTCAGCACTACCCATCTACGACGGTCCTAGCAAAAGCCAACTCAAACGAGAGGCTGAGTCGCAGCAAGTAATCGGCAAAAAATTGGTCGAACTTCCAAAGGAGAAGCTAGCTAAGCTGGATTTGCCTGAAGCGTTACTGGAGGCTATCGCCGAGGCCAAGCGTATTACCGCGAATGGCGCGATTCGCCGCCAGATGCAGTTCATTGGCAGGCTGATGCGTGATATCGATGTAGCACCCATCATCGATCAGCTTGCCCGCTGGGAAGGCAAACATAATGAAGAAAACGCACGCTTTCATGCGCTGGAGCGCTGGCGCGAACGACTGCTGAAAGACGCGCAAGCCGTTTCTGATTTTTTAAACACTTACCCCGCTACTGATAGCCAGCAGTTGCGTACGCTGATACGTAATGCGCAAAAAGAAGCTGCCGCGAACAAACCTCCCAAAAGCAGTCGTGAGCTGTTCCAATTGATTCGGCAGGTCTCAGAGTCTTCTCAGTCCGAATGAAGACTCACTAGCTACTGGCACTGATAAACACTCCCAATTTGAACGAAGGCGATACAAATGGACATTCTTTTAATTACCATTTTCGCGCTGTCTTATGCAGCGATAGCCTTTGAGCATCCGTTCAACATCAACAAAAGCGCGCCAGCCTTAATCGGAGCCGGATTACTGTGGACGATATATGCCCTTAACGATGGGCATGCAGGGAAAAATCTCCACGAAACCGTATCTGGAACTGCAGAAATCATCTTCTTCCTGATGGGCGCAATGACGATAGTGGAGGTCATCGATGCCCATGATGGGTTCGACGTCATCACAGACAAAATCAAAACAACCAAAATGACGACACTATTATGGCTGGTAGGTTTTGTTACGTTCTTTTTGAGCGCTGTGCTCGACAACCTAACAACAACAATTGTCATGATTTCAGTTGTACGAAAATTACTTGGAAGAAGAGAAGACAAACTGTTCTTTGCGGGAATCATAGTGATTGCTGCCAATGCTGGCGGTGCCTGGTCACCCTTGGGCGATGTTACGACGACGATGCTATGGATCGGTGGTCAAGTCACAGCTTTTGCCATTATCAAGGGACTGTTCCTGCCATCGCTAGTGAATATGGTGTTGCCATTACTCATTGTCAACCGCATGTTCAGGGACAAACAAGTCATTGCACCAGATTGCTCGCTGCAATACCCAGATAAATACGCAACCAACCGGTTTGAAAAGAACTTCATATTTTTTGCGGGCATAGCCGCATTATGCAGCGTTCCCATCTTTAAAACCGTAACGCACTTGCCGCCATTCATGGGCATCTTGTTTGCCCTAGGTATAATCTGGCTGTTAAGCGAACTGATTCACCGTAATAAAAATGATGACGACAAACAACACTTGTCGCTGGCATCTGCCCTACAAAGAATCGATATGGCTTCTCTGGTGTTTTTTATTGGCATTTTGCTAGCGGTTGCTGTTCTCGAACATACACACATCCTGACCTCACTCGCCCAATGGCTGGATCAGTCCGTTGGCAATCAGGCGACAATTGTGATGTTGTTTGGGTTGGCGAGCGCTGTCATAGACAACGTACCGCTAGTCGCTGCATCCATGGGAATGTACCCACTTACGCAATTTCCTGCAGATTCATTCATCTGGGAGTTTCTTGCCTATGCTGCAGGCACTGGTGGCTCTATGCTGATTATTGGCTCTGCTGCTGGCGTCGCTGCAATGGGCTTGGAAAAAATCGAGTTCTTGTGGTATTTACGTAAAATCAGCTTGCTCGCCCTAGTTGGTTATCTGGGAGGAGCTGTAATCTACATCATACTTGGTCAGCTATTGATTCACTTGTAAAAATACAAGCACAAATTAACGTTTGTTGATTTGTGCTTGCAGTGTTTTTACCTCACCATCACGCTGAATCGCTACAGGTACAAGCTGCCCCTGCAGTTCGCCCACTAGTGCAGCAAGCTCTTCTGGTCTGTTGACAGCTTTTCCATCAAGTGCAAGCAACACATCTCCCCGTTGCAGACCGGCTTGGGCAGCGGGAGACCCTTGAATGACCGCGATGACGTTCACACCATCACTGGGAGCTACATCTTCATCTTTTGGCACTAGCTTGATGACATGCAAACCTAACAATGGCGCCGGCAGTTTTGCCCAGTAAGTCGCGTAGTATCGATAGTTAGGAAGCTCCTGGAAATCCTTTTCTGTTAATTCCTTACCAGACTTCCTAGCCTCACGAATGAACTCCATCTGGCCAGTCGGAGTCTTTTTGCGAGACTTCGTTATATACACCAGCACCTTGTCCGCTTTAACCTCCCTGCCATGCGCAAGCGCTTGCTCAGGCGGCACATCCGCAGCCTCGAAGCTCGATGTGCCCATCAAATCATAGCCTTGTTCCAGCATGGATATATTGTCTTCATGCCGGTCCTTGCCGATGTATAGCTCTGTGACTGGCTCGGCTTGAGAAGATATTAACTGACTCTTCGCCTGCGTTTGGTAATGTTTGGCATACCAGTTTTCATCCGCCTGTGCGACCAATGTGAAGCAAGCCAAAAAAGATATAACTAATAACCGCATGATTCGCCTTTGTATGTTAGGTGTTATGATTTCGATTAAACCCGAATGCTAGACTTGTTAACTACAAAACAATTCCCGAGATGCAGAATATATTAAATATCGGCCTGGTGTCCATCAGTGACCGAGCAAGTAGTGGTGTATACGAAGATAAAGGCATCCCCAGCTTGCGCGAATGGTTGGAAAAGACACTGACCTCACCATTCAGATTGGAGACACGCCTGATTGCCGATGAACAATCAATTATCGAAAGCACTTTAGTAGACCTAGTGGATAATATCGGCTGCCATCTGATTTTGACCACTGGCGGCACCGGTCCAGCCAAACGTGATGTCACGCCTGAAGCTACACTGGCGATTGCCGAAAAGGAAATGCCAGGCTTTGGCGAACAAATGCGGCAAATCAGCTTGAACTTCGTACCTACAGCCATATTGTCTCGTCAGGTCGCCGTGATACGCAAACAATGTCTGATCATCAACTTGCCAGGACAGCCTAGAGCTATCGCGCAAACGCTCGAAGGCCTCAAAGATGAATCCGGCAAACAGACCGTGCATGGCATCTTTGCCGCAGTCCCATATTGCCTGGACTTGATAGGCGCACCTTACATTGAAACAAACGAAACCGTATGCAAAGCTTTTCGCCCTAAAAAGTAATGGCCTCTGAATTCGATATCATCCGCGATTTTTTCACTCGCCCATCCAAGCACACGGATTTGAGCATAGGTGATGATGCGGCACTCATCCAACCCAGCCCTGGAACCCAACTCGCCATCTCGACCGATATGCTCGTCGCTGGCACGCATTTCTTTGTCGATGCCGCGCCTTACGATATTGGCTGGAAATCGCTGGCGGTCAACATTTCAGACATGGCAGCGATGGGAGCACAGCCCAAGTGGGCAACATTGTCGATCTCACTCGCAGAAAATGATACACAATGGCTTAGCGAGTTCGCTCGCGGCTTCTTTGCCTGCGCGGACAAGTTCAATGTGGACCTGATTGGCGGTGACACCACGCGCGGCCCGCTTAATATCAGCGTAACCATTATTGGAGAAACACCTATCGGTCGGGGGCTGGTTCGCAGTGGCGCAAAAGAAGGCGACGACATCTGGGTAAGCGGGCATATCGGCAGCGCAGCGGCAGGCCTGGCACATTTACAAGGCAAGATGGCTCTAGAAAACGTTGCCCTGCATGCCAGCCTGGATGCGCTTCACAGGCCAATGCCACGCGTAGCTTTAGGGCTGGCGCTGCGAAATATCGCCAATAGCGCGATTGATATCTCTGATGGGTTGGCGCAAGACTTGGGGCATATTTTGGCGGCATCTCACCTAGGAGCAGAGGTTTTTTACGAAAGCATCCCTAAAAACCCTGCCCTGAAAGCAAAGCTGGATGCGGTGTTTGAAACCATGGTTTTAAGCGGCGGGGACGATTACGAGCTATGCTTTACCGCGCCGCAACAAGCCAGAGACGCAATTAGGAACATTGGGCAGGAACTGAACCTGCAACTTTCGCGGATTGGTATTATCCGTGCAGGAAACGGCTTGACCGTCTATGATGCTGAGAATAAAGCGATGAGTTTACAAAAAACCGGATACGACCATTTCAAAAAATGAAGCCAGACTTGAAATTCTTATTGCAGCACCCGGCCCACTTGATTGCTCTTGGTTTTGGCAGCGGATTGGCGCCCAAAGCGCCCGGCACTTTCGGAACGCTGGCAGGCATCCCGCTGGCATTGCTGCTATTCAGGCTGCCCGTCGTTTGGCAGGCACCCATTCTGCTGGGAATGTTTGTACTGGGAGCATGGTGCTGCGACAAAACCGGCAAAGCATTAGGCGCAGCAGATCACGGCAGCATCGTGTGGGATGAGATTGTGGCCATCATACTGGTGCTGGCTTTCACTCCGATGAACTGGCTCTGGTGGCTAGCTGCATTTGCGCTTTTTCGCCTGTTCGATATCTGGAAACCATTTCCCATCCGCCAATTAGACGCAAAATTCAAGAATGGCTTTGGCGTAATGCTGGATGATATTCTGGCTGCGGTTTATAGCATCGTTTGTATCCTGGCTTTACTCATATGGACGCACTCGATACATTAGCCGCACAACTCGGTGCATTGCTGAAAGCACGTGATTATAAGCTATCGCTGGCAGAATCCTGCACGGGTGGCATGGCCGCATCGGCCGTCACCAGCGTAGCCGGTAGTTCTAGCTGGTTCGATCGCGGCTTTGTTACCTATAGCAACGAAGCAAAAATGCAAATGCTAGAAGTTAGCGCTGAGACGTTGAATAGGTTTGGCGCCGTGAGCGAGCAGACCGCTCTGGAAATGGCACAAGGTGCACTCGCGCACAGCCTAGCGCATATCACATGCAGCATCACTGGGATTGCTGGACCTGATGGTGGTACAGCCGAAAAACCTGTTGGCACCGTGTGCTTTGCATGGGCAGGCACAAAAATGACACCATCCACCAAAACTTGTCATTTCAATGGCAACCGCCAGGAGATTCGTATCCAGTCGGCTACTATGGCACTGTCAGGCCTAATAAATATCCTGAAATCGCGCTAAATCAATCACGCCCACGGTGATGACCACGGCCTTCGCCGCGCCCCCACCCACGATGTTCACCACGCCAGCCATGATGCTGACCGCGCCAGCCATGATGGTTCCATCCATCACGACGATCTGCACCGCGCCAGCCGTATGAAATGTATGGGGAATAGACAACGCTTGGCGCGGGGTGGTAATACATTGGTGGCGCACCGTAATAATAAACCACCGGTGGAGCCGCATGATAAGCGACGGGCGGTGCATAATATGGGCTACCGATAGAAATACTCCAGCCTACATCACCATGTGCCTGAGCACTGGATATAGTCGCTAAACCTAGCAACGCTGTTGCAAAAAGTGTTTTGAATAATTTCATTTCGCTTCTCCATTTTTGTCTTTGGCAGACATTTATCAAAACGCATTGCTCACTCATAAGTTGACAACAAATGACATGCTTAAATTTCATGGCTACGCCTTTGGTGCGCTTACTTTAAATGCCGTTTTATGAAATAATGACAGGTTATTGCAAAACGCATTTAAGCACCTAAAAACAAAGGCAAAACTCATGGACGACAACAAAAGCAAAGCGCTGGCCGCCGCACTTTCACAAATTGAAAAGCAATTCGGCAAAGGCTCAATCATGCGCATGGGCGACAGCGATATTGGCGAGGAAGTCCAGCCAGTATCTACCGGCTCATTAGGGTTGGATATCGCTCTCGGTATCGGCGGCTTGCCCCGTGGACGCATCGTGGAAATCTACGGCCCTGAGTCATCCGGCAAAACCACCCTCACACTTTCTGTAATTGCCGAAATGCAGAAACTGGGCGGCGTGGCTGCCTTCATTGATGCAGAACATGCCTTGGATCCACAATACGCCGCCAAACTGGGTGTAAATGTGCCTGAACTGCTCATCTCGCAGCCTGACACCGGCGAGCAAGCGCTGGAGATCGCCGACATGCTGGTACGTTCCGGTAGCGTGGACATTGTGGTCATTGACTCCGTTGCCGCATTGACCCCTCGCGCAGAGATTGAAGGGGAGATGGGCGACAGCCATATGGGATTGCAGGCACGCTTGATGTCACAAGCGCTGCGCAAACTCACCGGCAACATCAAACGTACCAACACGCTGGTCATCTTCATCAACCAAATCCGCATGAAGATCGGCGTGATGTTCGGTAACCCGGAAACAACCACCGGCGGTAACGCATTGAAATTCTATGCTTCAGTGCGTCTCGATATTCGCCGCACTGGGGCCATCAAGAAAGGTGACGAAATCATCGGCTCCGAAACCCGTGTCAAAGTCATCAAGAATAAAGTGGCGCCACCGTTCAAGCAAGCCGAATTTGACATCATGTACGGCGAAGGGATTTCCCGTCTTGGCGAGATCATAGAGCTTGGCGTGAATCTGAAACTGATCGAAAAAGCCGGTGCATGGTTTAGCTATAACGGTGAAAAAATCGGACAGGGCAAAGAAAATGCCAAGGAATATCTGCGCGAACACCCTGAAGTTGCAGCCGAGATTGAAGCAAAGATCCGTGCCAACTCTAAACAGTTGAACGAAAGCATGGCAGCAGCACGTGGCGAGGAAGACTAAGCATCAAGCCAGTAGAAAAATCCCTACGGCAACGCGCCTTGGAGTATCTTGCTAAACGCGAATACTCACATCACGAGTTGGCGCAGAAACTCAAAGGGTTTGCGGAAGATAGTGACGACATCGCCGCATTGCTGGATGACTTTAAAAAACGCGGCTGGCTGAGTGATGTGCGCTTTACCGAGCAGATTGTGCACGCGCGAAAAGCAAAGTTTGGTGCAAGCAAAGTAGCGCATGAACTACGCGAAAAAGGGGTAGCTGATGATTTGGTAACTGATGCAGTTGCCAAGTTGAAAGAGAATGAACTGGATAATGCGCGAAAAGTATGGCAAAAAAAATTCCGGTCTACGCCAGCAAGCCGTGAGGAATGGGTAAAACAGGCGCGATTTTTACAAAGCCGAGGGTTCGGCTTTGAGATTATAAAAAAAGTTTTGAATAGTAAATTTGACGATGACAATTAAGTTAAGCAGCAAACCTTCCAGTAACGAGATTCGCCAGGCATTTCTCGATTTCTTCGCGTCCAAAGGCCACGAAATCGTTGCATCAAGTTCACTGGTGCCTCATGGTGACCCTACCCTGCTATTCACCAATGCAGGGATGAACCAGTTCAAGGATGTGTTCTTGGGTTTTGACAAGCGTCCATACACACGCGCCACCACCGCCCAAAAATGTGTACGCGCTGGCGGTAAACACAACGATTTGGAGAATGTCGGCTACACTGCACGTCATCACACTTTTTTCGAAATGCTGGGCAACTTCAGTTTTGGCGATTACTTCAAACGCGATGCCATCAAATACGCGTGGGAGTTACTGACCGAAGTCTACAAACTGCCTAAAGACCGCCTGATGGTCACCGTTTATGCGGAAGACGATGAAGCATACGACATCTGGCACAAAGAAGTCGGCGTGCCTGCAGATAAAATCGTGCGCATCGGTGACAACAAAGGTGCGCGTTATGCATCTGACAACTTCTGGATGATGGGCGACACTGGCCCGTGTGGCCCGTGTACGGAGATTTTCTATGATCATGGCAGCCATATTCCAGGCGGCCCTCCAGGGAGCCCGGATGAAGATGGTGACCGTTTCATCGAAATTTGGAACAACGTATTCATGCAATTCAACCGCGATGAAGCGGGCGTGATGCATCCTCTACCAAAACCTAGCGTAGATACCGGCATGGGGCTGGAGCGCATTTCTGCCGTGCTGCAAGGCGTGCACGCCAACTACGAGATCGACTTGTTTCAAGGCCTGATTGCCGCCGCCGCACGCGAAACCAAGGCAACCGACCTGAAAAGCCCAAGCTTGAAAGTACTGGCCGATCACATCCGTGCATGTTCCTTCCTAATTGCCGATGGTGTGATTCCCGGCAACGAAGGCCGCGGTTATGTGCTGCGCCGCATCATCCGCCGAGCAATTCGTCACGGATATAAATTAGGCTGTCGTAGTGCTTTCTTCCATAAGCTTGTGGCAGACCTTGTAAAAGAAATGGGGCAAGCTTATCCTGAGTTGAAAACTAACCAGACACGCGTCACCGATATACTCAAACAAGAAGAAGATCGCTTCTTCGAAACCATCGAAAATGGCATGGCGATTCTGGAGAACGAGCTCTCCACCAAGCCAGCGCAACTGAATGGGGATTTAGCTTTCAAGCTGCACGACACTTTCGGCTTCCCTCTAGACTTGACCGCCGATATTTGTCGGGAACGTGGTGTCACCGTCGATACAGCCGGTTTTGATGCTGCCATGGCTCGCCAAAAAGAACAGGCCCGCGCAGCAGGCAAGTTCAAGATGGCCACCAATCTGGAATATTCTGGCAAGACTACGACGTTTTACGGTTATGAAACTCTGGAGAAACCTGCCACGGTACTCGCCCTATACAAAGATGGTACTTCCGTGAACAGGCTGAACGAAGGCGACATGGGAGTGGTAGTGCTAGACGATACGCCGTTCTATGCTGAATCGGGCGGCCAGATTGGAGACAGCGGGGAACTGCGTGCCGTTGATGGCATCTTTGCAGTAGAAGACACACAGAAGGTACAGGCGGCAGTGTTCGGCCACCATGGGGTACTCAAAACAGGCAGCCTTGCAGTCGGTGATAAATTAACGGCGCGCGTAAACACGCAAGCGCGCGCAGCCACGATGCGCAACCACTCCGCTACCCACCTCATGCACAAGGCTTTGCGCGAAGTGCTGGGCGAGCATGTGCAGCAGAAGGGCAGTTTGGTAGACACCGATAAAACCCGCTTCGACTTCGTGCACAATGCACCGATGACGGACGAGCAAATCGCCAAAGTCGAGGCGATTGTGAACGCGGAAATCCTCGCCAATGCGGCGACCCAAGCGCGTGTGATGCCGATTGAAGAAGCGCAGAAAACCGGTGCGATGATGTTGTTTGGTGAGAAATATGGTGATGAAGTGCGGGTACTGGATATTGGTTCTTCACGCGAACTGTGTGGTGGCACGCATGTTAGCCGCACTGGCGACATCGGCCTGTTCAAAATCACAGCTGAGAGCGGTGTCGCAGCAGGTGTGCGCCGCATAGAGGCAACTACCGGGGAAGGTGCGCTTAGGTTGATTCAAACCCAGCAAGCATTACTGAATCAATTGGCTGGAGAGTTAAAGGCACCTGTCAATGAGTTACCCGGGAAAATCGGGCAAATGCTGGATAACGTGAAATCACTAGAAAAGGAACTAGCACGCTTGAAGTCCAAACTAGCTTCATCGCAAGGTGATGATTTGGCTGGCCAGGCAATGGATGTCAAAGGCATTAAAGTGCTCGCTGCTACACTTGAGGGCGCTGACGCCAATACCCTGCGTGAAACCATGGACAAACTGAAAGACAAGCTGAAATCTGCCGCTATCGTACTGGCCAGCACTGCGGGCGGTAAAGTCAGTTTGGTAGCCGGCGTGACGCAAGATTTAACTGGCAAAATCAAGGCGGGGGATTTGGTGAATTTCGTAGCCGCTCAGGTTGGTGGTAAGGGTGGCGGAAAGCCGGATATGGCAATGGCGGGCGGCACTGACGTAGGCGCATTACCGAAGGCGCTTACCAGCGTTGCTGAATGGATTAGCAGTAAAATTTGATAAGAATACGAGTTAAAAGATGGCATTGATAGTACAAAAATATGGTGGAACCTCTGTAGCAAACCCTGACAGGATTCGTAATGTTGCCAAGCGTGTCGCCCGCTACAAAGCAATGGGGCACCAAGTAGTCGTGGTGGTTTCTGCAATGTCCGGCGAAACCAACCGTCTCATCTCTCTGGCAAAAGAGATCATGCCAGAACCTGATCCGCGCGAACTGGATGTGATGGTCTCAACTGGTGAGCAAGTCACCATCGGCATGACTGCCCTCGCTTTAATGGAACTGGGCATCAAGGCGAAAAGCTACACTGGGGCGCAAGTCAAAATCCTGACAGATGACGCGTTCACCAAGGCACGCATCCTCAGTATAGACGAGCACAACATCAAGCATGAGCTCGATGAAGGTTATGTAGTTGTTGTAGCCGGCTTCCAAGGCGTGGACGCAAATGGCAACATCACGACTCTAGGCCGTGGTGGCTCCGACACAACCGGCGTTGCCTTGGCTGCAGCGCTTAAAGCAGACGAATGCCAGATCTATACAGACGTTGATGGTGTTTATACCACGGACCCACGTATCGTTCCGGAGGCGCGCCGCCTTGAAAAGATTACATTCGAGGAAATGCTGGAACTTGCTAGCCAGGGCAGCAAAGTATTGCAAATCCGTTCGGTAGAGTTCGCCGGAAAATATAAAGTAAAATTGCGCGTGCTTTCCAGCTTCGAGGACGAAGGCGACGGCACACTGATCACATTTGAGGAAAACGAAGGAAACAACATGGAAGATCCGATTATCTCAGGTATCGCGTTTAATCGTGACGAAGCCAAAATCACCGTACTGGGGGTCCCTGACAAACCGGGCATCGCTTACCAGATTCTGGGCCCTGTAGCTGACGCCAACATCGACGTGGACATGATCATCCAAAACACCGGTGCCGACGGCACAACCGATTTTACCTTTACTGTGCACAAGAACGAGATGGGCAAGGCACTCAGCATCTTGCGCGATAAAGTACAGCCGCACATCCATGCGCGTGAGATCAACGGTGATGACAAGATTGCCAAAGTCTCCGTCGTAGGTGTTGGCATGCGCTCTCATGTAGGTGTTGCTAGCAAGATGTTCCGCACGCTTGCAGAAGAAGGCATCAACATACAAATGATCTCCACCAGCGAAATCAAAATCGCGGTCGTCATCGAAGAAAAATATATGGAACTCGCGGTGCGTGTACTGCACAAAGCATTTGATCTGGAAAACGCATAAATCCCTTCATTCCAGGGATTTAAATTGATTTTTAAGGGGGTTTCGCGTATAGTTGCGCCCTCATGCAGTATCGGAGAGATGGCCGAGAGGTCGAAGGCACTTCCCTGCTAAGGAAGCATACGGGCTTAAATCTGTATCGAGGGTTCGAATCCCTCTCTCTCCGCCAGTTTCCTCAGACTTGTGCTATAATAACCACGTTTCTGAAATGAAACACCCTTGCGCCCGTAGCTCAGTTGGATAGAGTATTTGGCTACGAACCAAAGGGTCGGGC
>ENA-UPTA01000217-UPTA01000217.1-activated-sludge-metagenome-genome-assembly--contig:-NODE-217-length-66558-cov-17.847631_pt1 | contig 66558 bp, 61 predicted proteins | sample MGYA00238184_ERZ773361 | MGnify/ENA primary metagenome ERZ773361 (study PRJEB29100, sample SAMN05720205) | activated sludge metagenome | isolation source: anaerobic digester from wastewater...
CAGTCGCCGTTAGCGACCATCCTGCCCTGTGGAGTTCGGACTTTCCTCTGATCCGTTAGAATCAGCGACCATCTGCCCCACTCCAGCCCCCTCCATTCAATGCCTGTTGCGGGGGTTCACACCCCGGTTCGACCGGAATCGCCGCGAGGGGATGCCCGCTCGTATCCGGCGTCCACGGCCTGATCGGATCCCTTGGCCGCCGCCACGGCCAGGGCATCGCAACGCTCGTTCTCCGGATGGCCGGCATGACCGGGCTCCCACAGAAACCGGACCGTACGGTGTCTACAGAGATCGAGCAGCCTTTCCCAGAGATCGGCATTCTCCGCACGATCCTTCCGGTTTCGCATCCAGCCCTGCGCCCGCCAGCGGACGGCCCAGCCCTTCGTCACGGCGTCAACGACGTAGCGGGAATCCGAATGGACCGTCACATCATAGCCCGGCTTGACCGCCTCCAGACCGACAATCACCGCCATGAGCTCCATCCGGTTGTTCGTGGTCAGACGATACCCCCCCGAGAGCTCCTTGCTCCGTCCCCGATAACTCAGGATGACGCCGTATCCTCCGGGTCCGGGATTGCCGAGGCAGGCGCCGTCCGTATGGACCACGACCCCGCAGGCCTCCCCCCCGTCTGGTGACGGTCCGCCACTCAAGATTCACCCACTGACGCTTCGTTCCGCCAGTAAATGATGCGGTGGCAATTGGGGCAGGTCCTCAGCTCCTGCGAACGTTGGAGTTCAATGTACATCTGCGGCGGAATGTTCATGTGGCAGCCGTTACAAACCTCCTTCCAGACGGAGATCACGGCGATGCCGTTTCTCTTCTCCCGAATTGTCTCGTAGCGCCGCACCAGATCCCCGGGCAACGCTTCCAGGAGGGTCTGACGCTTCTTCTTCAAGCGGGCCAGGTTGTCGTCGAGCGCCTGGACCTGCCCCTCAAGTTCCTGTTTCTCTTGGGCAAAGACGGCTAGAAAGGCCGACAGGTCTATTTCGTGCTGTTTGACGGCCGCCTTCATGTGGTCCACCTGCTCGAGCAGCGCAATGATCTCGTCCTCCACTTTCCCCTGAAGCGTTTCAATGACCTCCATCTCCTTCAGGATGGCCTGATACTCCTTGTTGGTCTTGACGTCGAGCAAGCGCTGCTTCGCCTTTTTCAGTCCCTCCACGCCGCGCTTCAACTGCTCCTCCTGGTCCCGGTGCCGCTGGGTCAGCCCCCTGAGCTTCTCCTCCGCTTCATCCAGGGCGCCCTGCTGTTTCTGCCGTGTTTCCTCCAGGAGACGAATCTTCTCAGGCAGCGACTGTTTCCGGGCCGCGACCTGAACCGCTTCCGAATCCAGGGTCTGTAGCGCAACCAATAACGAGATCGTATCCTTCAATCACCTGCTCCCTTCCCACGGGAATGGAAAAAAAAAGCACCGGCCGGTGGCGGTGCATGCGCGATCACGGGGTCTCCTCCCCCTGAACCTGCTCTGATGGGCAAGGCATGCTGCAATCCCGGCCATCCCGATATGTCGTGCTTGATAGCATCCCGCTGAACGTTCCTTCGATGATGGTGGGCCCACCTGGGTTCGAACCAGGGACCGACCGGTTATGAGCCGGTGGCTCTACCAGTTGAGCTATGGGCCCGCTCGATCGTCCTGCCGCTTTGCCGGACGGAGTGGCTTTCTAACCCCTCCCGGCCGCCTTGTCAATCATTTATTTCGCCCGCAACGGGGCGGCCAATCGTCTCTGCGACGGGTTTCTCAGCTTTCGTCCCTGACCGGCGTCCATCGGCTTGATTTCAATCTGCTTCACCTCGAACAAATCCCGGTCCTCCTCGAAGGCCTGTTCGAAGCGTTCGCTGATGCCGAAGCGCATCCTCAGGACCTTCTCTTCACGCGGCGTCAGCGTGGAGAGGATCTTGCGCGTCTGTTCCGCGAGGTCCATGTTGATCGTCGCCTCCGAGGGGGACATGACCTTTTTGTCCTCGATAAAATCGCCCAGATGGCTGTCCTCCTCCTCACCGATCGGGGTTTCGAGGGAAATCGGCTCCTTGGCGATTTTCAGGACTTTGCGGACCTTCTCCAGCGGGTACTCCATCTTGTTGGCAATCTCTTCCGGCGTGGGTTCGCGACCCAGTTCCTGGACGAGATAGCGCGACGTGCGGATCAGTTTGTTGATGGTCTCGATCATATGGACGGGAATTCGGATGGTCCGGGCCTGATCGGCGATGGCGCGGGTAATCGCCTGCCGGATCCACCAGGTCGCATAGGTTGAAAATTTGTACCCGCGCTGATATTCGAACTTGTCCACCGCCTTCATAAGGCCGATGTTCCCCTCCTGAATCAGATCCAGAAACTGGAGCCCGCGGTTCGTGTACTTTTTGGCGATGCTGACCACGAGACGCAGATTCGCTTCGACCAGCTTCCGCTTGGCGATTTCGGCTTTCCATTCCCCCTTCTCGATCGACAGCACCGCCCTCTTCAGTGCGGCCAGGGGAAGGCCCGTTTCCAGTAAAATCCTACGGATCTGCCGCTGCGCCTCAAGGACGCGGGGCTCCGTCGCCTTCAGTCTTTCGAGGGAGACGCGCCGTTCGCGGGCGGCCAATTTGGCCTCTTGGGGGGATTTCCTCAGGCGCACCCAGAGACGCTCCATCTCCTTGATGTTGAGGCCCGTGAGGTCCTTGGCCTTCTGAATTTCGCGCTCCGCCTCTTCGATCTCCAGGAGGTAGCTCTTCAAGCGGAACACCATCCGATCGATCTGACGCTTGCTGAAACGCACCTTTCGACAATACTTGACGATCCCCTTCGTATTCTTGGCCAGCTCTTCGTGAAACAGCGCCTTTTCCTTTTCGGCCAGCCCCTTCGCCCGAAGTTTCTGGCGCATGACGTCATTTTTCCGGTCCAGCATCGCGACCTTCTCGATCAGCTTGAGCACCCGTTCACGATGCAGGTCCTCTTCCACGAATCCGTCTTCATCTTCGAGGTTCTCCACTACGTTCTTGATCCGCAGTTCCTCCGCCCGGATCTTGGCACCGATATCGATCACATCCTTCACGGAAACCGCCATCCCGAAAATGGCGTCCATGATCTCCTTGTTGCCTTCCTCGATCTTCTTGGCGATCTCGACCTCCCCTTCGCGGCTGAGCAGGGAAACGAGTCCCATTTCGCGCAGGTACATCTTGACCGGGTCCCCGGTCTTTCCGGCCGAAATCACGCCTAGAACATCCTCTTCCTCCTTGTGTTCAACGAGTTCGCCCGGGCTTTTCTTAACGACGATCTTATCCCCCTTGTCGGTATCGATGATATCGATGTTCTTCTCTCCGAACAGAATGATGATATCGTCGATCTGGTCCGATGAGATCACATCCGATGGCAGAAGGTCATTGACATCGTCATAGGTCAAGAACCCCTTCTCCTCGCCCAAGGTCATCAGTTTTTTGAATTCATCCGATTGGATCTCTTTCGCCATGGTGATCTCCCCTCATCCTTTACTGCGATTGATATCGACGCCCTGCTCCTCCCTAAGGAGGCTTTCCTTCCGGCGCAGGAGTTCCTCGCTGCCCGCCTGATCCCCTCTGTCCTGGGCGTCGCGGAGGGCTTCGGCCAACAGCCGATGCTTCCCCCGGAACCACCGCCGCCGGATCCGGTGGATGGTATCGACCCGAATCTTGTCCACCATGCCGGGATCGTAGGGGCTCGCGGTCACGGAGAGTCTCTGCACCCGCTCCCGGATCGGGTCTTCGGGCCATGCGGCCAGAAGGTCCTGAATGGAGGGCGTCTGCCCGTGCCCTTCACACCCCTGCTTCACGAGATACGCGCCGAAGCGTTTCAAATCCTCATGCAGGAAACAGTCCAGAATGCCGCTTCGGGAAATTTCCGGAATCGTCTCCGGGTGTTCGAGCATCAGTTGCAACAGGCTCCATTCCAGGGGGTCGAGGGGGGCCGGTTTCCTACTTGCCGCCGAGACGGGAACCTCCGCCCGGGAAGACGGGACCCCACGCGAAACTTCCTTTTTCAGCAGGCCCTCGCCGATCCCTACCCGCTCCGCCACGCGCCGGATGAACAGCTCGCGGCTGACCGGATCCGCGATCCGGGCCATGAACGGAACGGCCGCCTGAATCGCCGCCTGCTTCTCCTCGAAAGAGCGCTGTGACCCGATCATCCGATCGATATAATAATCGACGGCCGACGGGGCGTGTGCGATGACCTCGAGAAAGGCCTCCGGACCCGACGCCCGCACAAACTCATCCGGGTCCCGGCCGCCGGGAAGAATCACCGCCCGGGCCTGCATCCCGCCAGCCAGAAAGACTTCAAGGCTCCGGGCCAGCGCCTTTCGTCCAGCCTCGTCCGGGTCGAACACGGCCGCGACATTCCGGGTATACCGCCTGAGAAGGTCCACGTGATCACGGGTCAACGCCGTACCCAGGGTGGCGACCCCATTCCGAATCCCGGCCTGATAAAGCGCAATCAGATCGAAATAGCCCTCGACCAGGATCACGCAATCCTGTCGACGCATCTCTTCCCGCGCCCGATTGAGCCCGTAGAGCTGCCGACCTTTGCTGAAAAGGATCGATTCCGGAGAATTGAGGTACTTGGGCTCCCCCTCGCCGATGATCCTGCCGCCGAAGGCAACCACCCGCCCGGCGGCGTCCTCGATAGGAAAGATCAGACGGGCACGGAAACGGTCGTAGAAGCCACCGTCCTTCCCCGGGATGATCAGGCCGAGTTTCTCCGCCAGGTCCACGGGCGCGCCCGACCGGGCGAGGTAATCCCGCAGCGAACGCCAAGCGTCGGGCGCATAGCCCAGACGAAACACCTGGATCGTCTCCTCGCTGATTCCCCTGTTTTCGAGATAGGCCCGGGCGACACGCCCCGCGGCCCCGTGTAGGTTTCGTGCGAAATGAGTTGCGGCCAGGCCGTTGACCCGGACCGCCTGCTCTCTAAGGCCGTCCTGCGCTTTCTCCTTGGCCGATCGGACCGGTTCGGGAATGACGACGCCCGTTTTTGCCGCAAGATGGCGCACCGCCTCCGGAAACGTCATGTGGCTCGCCTTCATCAGGAAGTCGAAGCCGTTGCCCCCCTCCCCGCAGCCGAAACAGTAAAACATCTGCTTTTCCGGGCTGACGGTGAAGGACGGCGTCTTTTCCTGATGGAACGGGCACAGCCCCAGGTAATTGCGTCCCGCCTTCTTCAACGTGACATATTCCGACACAAGAGCCACGAGGTCCGTGCGATCCCGGATCTCGGATATCTTGTCCGCGGGTATCGATCCCTTCAAGATCCGTCCGCCTCTCCTACGCCCCGGTCAGTTTTGCCTTGACCTTCTCTCCCACGGTCTTGCCATCGGCTTTCCCGGCGAGTTTCGGCATGAGGATTTTCATGACCTTTCCCAGATCCTTCGGACCGGCCGCTCCGGCTTCGTCGATGGCCAGGTCGATCTCCCGTTCAATCTCTTCGTCCGACAAGGGGCGGGGCATGAACTCCTGGATGATCCGGAGTTCCTCTTCCTCTTGGGCAACCAGATCGGCCCGCCCTCCCTTGCCGAACTGCTCGATGGAGTCCCTGCGCTGCTTGACCATGGAGGCGAGCATCTGGAGAAATTCGGCCTCATTCATTTCACGCTTGAGATCGATTTCCCGGTTGTGCAGGGCCGTCTTGATCAGCCGCAGGGTAGAGAGCCGTATCTTTTCCCGGTGCTTTGCGGCCTGAACCATGTCCTCGGTCATCTTTTCACGAAAATTCATGAGGGATCATCCTTCCGGCATAGGGTTAAGTTAGTACACCTCGATCGGTTGTCAATAGCGGCGAGCCCTTCAGGCCAGATCGTCCTTCAGGCGCTGCCCCCCCAGGATGTGGCAGTGGAGGTGAAAAACGACCTGCCCCCCGTCTTCCATGCAATTGATCACCATCCGGAATCCGTTCCGATCCAGGCCCTTGATCCTGGCCACCGCCTGCACGCCCTGGATCAGATGACGGGGCAGATCGTCCTCCGACGGCGCCAGATCGAGCAGGGTCGGGACGTGCCGTTTGGGGATCAGGACAACGTGGATCGGGGACATGGGATGGATGTCGTCGAAGGCCAGCACATGCTCGTCCTCGTAAACCTTGCCGGCGGGAATGGTCCCGCTGATGATTTTGCAGAAAACGCAATCCTCCATGACATCAACCTCCGTGCGATGCCGCCGGCGTACTTCCCTCCCGCAAACGGAGTGCCTCCGGCAGGGATATGGCGCCGGTGTACAGGGCCTTTCCGATAATCACGCCCATGACGCCGGCATTTTCGATTTCCAGCAGTTTCTCGATATCCGCGATTCCCGCCACACCGCCCGAAGCGATCACGGGCAGGCGGAGCGATTCGGCCAGGAGTTTCGTCGCCGGGACATTAACCCCCACTTCCATCCCGTCCCGATGGATGTCGGTATAAACGACGGCCGCGAGCGCAAGGCCCTCGTAGCGCCGGGCCAGTTCGATCGCCGTTTCCGCCGTGCTCTCCGTCCAGGCCTCGACGGCCACGCGTCCGTCGACGGCGTCCAGACCGAGAATGATGCGCCCCGGCCAGCGCCGGCACGCCTCCTCCAAGAGGGCGGCGTTCTTCATCGCCGCCGTCCCGAGAATCACCCACCGGACCCCCAGATCGAGATAGTCGGCGATCGTGTCGAGCGTCCGGATTCCTCCCCCGACTTCCACGGGGATGGGTACCGTTCTGACGATGTCCTGCACGGCCCTGCGATTCCGGGGTTCTCCGGCACGGGAACCATCCAGATCGACAACGTGGATCCGGGTCGCGCCCTGGTGACACCAGTGGGTCGCCATGGCCGCGGGATCTTCCCCATATACGGTTACGCGCGAGAAGTCTCCCTGGCGGAGACGCACGCACTGGCCGTCTTTGAGATCAATGGCCGGGATGAGGATCACGATCGTGCTCCATGAAAAAAATTCGGAATTTCCTGCCAACAGAAATTCCGAAGACGATAACGGGAACGAAGCGTCCGCCTAATTCAGTCCGGGAAAGTTTTGGAGAACCCCCTCCATCCCCTCGTCCGTCAGTTCCGCCGCCGATACCCACCGCCCCTTCTCCCGGTAGAAAGAAGCGGCATGGAGGATATTCTCCATCAGGGAGGCCTGGGTGTGGTCGTAAATACCCCGCCAGACGGAAGCGCCGTCGCTGACGCGGATCAGGTGGATCTCGAATGCTACCGATGCCGGACGTTCCGCGGCATAGGGATACCCTTTCCGCTCCCGAAGCCGGTAGACGTAGCCGGCCACAATGCCCTCCACCGCCAGATCCCGTCCCACCGCCCGCAGGATCTGCAGGGTCGTCTGTTTCAGGGCCGCCGCCTCAAGGCGCCGGTACACGGCCTGGGTCCGGTCGGACGGAACAAGATCGAATTTGCCCCCCGCCTCGATCCGCCGGAGAAAAGCGCTCTCAACGACGCCTGCAGCCCCTTCCGGCATCGCTTCCCCGCTGAACAGGGCACCGCACACGGGACACCGTCCCGAGCGTCCGGAGGTTTCATCGGGGGCGATTTCCGCAAAGGGCAGAACGGCAATCCGCTTCAGGACAGCCGTCTCCTTGAGCGGAACGCCGGCGGCAACCCCGGGTCGGGAAGCGCAGGCCGCCGTACCCCACAGGGCAACGACGATGGCCATAAGAAGGCAGGCCTTTCCAAGCGGTGTCACGCAGGTCTTCATGAACGATGCCGGCTGCCGGCCCGGCGGCGTCTCCCCCCGGCGGGAAGCGCCTTACAGGAGTCCTTTGGTCGAAGGAAGGTCCGTCCGACCTTCCGGAATCGCGACGGCCTCCATCAGGGCCCGGGCGAAGGCCTTGAAGGTTCCCTCCGCGATATGGTGGGTATTTTTACCATAGACAAGATTGATATGCAATGTCATTCCACTCCGGTCGGTCAGGGCCTTGAAGAATTCATGCAGGAGTGCCGCATCGAACTGCTTTATTTTCCGGTTTCCGAACTTGACATGGTACACCAGATAGGGCCGCCCGGACAGATCGAGGGCCACGCTGCAGAGGGTTTCATCCATCGGCGTCAGGGCGTTTCCGTAACGGTTGATGCCCCATTTCCCCCCCAAGGCCTCCTTCAGCGCGTTCCCCAGACAGATGCCCACATCCTCCACCAGGTGATGGTCGTCGACCTCCGTATCGCCCGAGGCCTGAACGTCCAGGTCGAAGCGGCCGTGCTTGGCGAACAGGGCCAGCATATGGTCGAGGAAGGGAATCGTCGTATTCACTCGGGCCACACCCGTTCCCTCGATCACGATGGTGATGGCGATGTCCGTCTCGCTCGTCTTTCTGTGTATCCGGGCCTTTCTTTTCATGGCCACCTCAAATGACTTTATACAGGGGATATTCGATGATGCCCTCCGCTCCCGCCTCCTTCAGGAGCGGGATGAGCTCCCGCACAATCGCCATATCGACGATCGTCTCCACGGCAAACCAATCTTCGGAATAGAGGCTGGAGACGGTCGGCGCCTTGAGGGAAGGCAACAGGAGCATGACCCGCCCCAGGTTTTTACGGGCGACGTTCAGCTTGATCCCTACCTTGTTCATGGCCTGCAGCGATCCCATGAGGAGGGTCCGGATCTGCTCGATCTTCTGCTTTTTCCAGGGGTCCTTCCAGGCCTCGGCATTCGCGATCAACTGGGTATTGGTTTTCAGGAGTTCTTGAACGATCCGGAGCTTGTTGGCCCGGATGGTGCTGCCGGTTTCCGTCACCTCCACGATGGCGTCCACCAATCCCTCGACCACTTTGGCTTCCGTCGCCCCCCAGGAAAACTCCACCTGCACGTTGATCTTTTGTTTCCTGAAATACTTCTTCGTGAAGTTGACCAGCTCCGTCGAGATGCGCTTTCCCTCCAGATCGGCCAGCGACCGGATCGGCGAATCCTCCCGGACGACGAGCACCCAGCGCGCGGGACGCATGGAGGCCTTGGAGTAAACGAGGTCCTGGACAACGACGACGCGGGATTCGTTCTCCAAGATCCAGTCCCGGCCCGTCAGTCCCAGGTCCAGCGTTCCGTCCTCGACGTAACGGGACATCTCCTGCGCCCGCACAAGGGTGCTGAAGAGCTCTTCGTCGTCGATGTCGGGGAAATAGCTCCGGCTGTCATAGGTGATCCGCCAACCGGCCCGCTTGAACAGGTCGATCGTGCTGTTTTCGAGGCTGCCTTTGGGAATTCCGATTTTGAGCCTGCGTCCCGGGGTTCCGCACACCGGCGCGGCCTGCGTTTTCTTCTTGGGGGCCATGCGTTTTTCCCTTTCCAGATTCTCTCTGCCCGGGCCGGGTCGGACGACGCCGAACCGGTTCCTCCATCAACCGGGCGGCGCCCGATGCGCTCTATCGCCTTCAGCCTTTGTTGTACACCGTTTCAGGGTCGAAAACCCGCTCTCCCACGACCGCTTCCGAACCCGGAGAGAGTTTCCGGTAGAAACAGGACCGGTATCCCGTATGGCAGGCCGCGTCTCCGACCTGGCGGACCCTGAGAAGCAGGGTGTCCCGGTCGCAGTCGATCCGAATTTCCTTCACCCACTGAACGTGACCGGAAGACTCCCCTTTCACCCAGAGGGTCTTGCGGGAGCGGCTCCAGTAGGTGGCCTTCCCCGTTCGGAGGGTTTCCCGCCAGGCCTCGGCATTCATATAGGCCAGCATGAGTACTTCCCCCGTTTCGCTTTCCTGAACGATGACCGGTATCAGGCCGTCGCCCTTGTCAAAATCCGGCTCTGTCATTGCACACGTTCCTATCCCGACGATGAGTTTCGGCGCCCCTTGAAAATCTATCTTACGGGTAAGCCGGCGCCGGAAAGGTTTTCAGCGGCCCCGGCCGATGCCTCCCGCCCGGCGGCAGTGCGAACGATGCTAATGGAAGGGGTGAAATTTATCAAGGATTATTTTCCCGATCGCACGACGCCGACCGGTGGAAAACATAGATCACCGCGGCGACAGCCGGAATGAATTCATCTTGCAGACCAACCCATTTTATGATAGTCGGCAACGGCAGAGGGGCTGTATGCGGGGTTCAGTTCGAACGTCGCGCGGATCGGGAAGCACCCGTGTCATGCCGGTGGCCGGCGATCCGCCACGCAATGGACCCGCCATGGAAGGAGGAGGAAAATGCCATTGAATTCTTTGATGTTGGGCGGCGCCGTCGCGGTCGTTCTCGGGCTGGTCGGTCTGATCGGATGGCATGAGGCGTTTTTCATCCTGCTCAAGGGCGGTCTCCCCATCGCCCTTCTCCTGGGAGGGATTCTGGCCGTCTACGTCGGATTTGACGACCTCCAGGACAAGATCCGCGAGGAGAAGCGCCGTCACGAGGAGAAGCTCGACCAAGCCAGGGAAGAAATCGAACTCGCCAAAGCCCGGGCGGAATTATACCGGGAAGAGCTGGAAAAGCTCAAAGATGGAAACCAGAAATAAATCGCTTGACAGTCCCGGTGAAATTTCATAAAGGCCGACATCGTGCCGAATGGACTCCGTAGCGGAGAGGACTTCATCCCGGATGAAACGTACCCCCAACCATGCACCAAGCGCCTTGATCTGTCGGCCAATCTATACGTATTGATGCCTGCTGTCCGCCTTCCGTGCGGTCCAGCAGGCGATCCGATCCCCATTCCCCGACTTCGTGTTTAAACAGTTCTGGTTGAACCGGGCGGCTTACCCGAGTTGTCCCGGTTGACGGTTTTTGCATAATTTTCCCGAAACCCAAACCCTTCGTCAAAGGAGCCTCGCCATGAAAAGAAAATGTTGCACGTTGCTGCTGATTGTCTCCGCGGTCCTCCTGTGGATGGTGAACGTCACGGCCATCGACTGTCGGGCCGCCGAGATCACCCTGACCTACAGCATCTTCTTTCCGTCCACACACGGGCAGGCCAAGGCGGCCGATGCCTGGGCCAAGGAAATCGAAAAACGCACCCAGGGACGCGTCAAGATCAACCTATTCTACGGCGGCACCCTGACCCAGGCCGATCAGTGCTTCGACGGCGTCCTGAACGGGATCTCGGACCTGGGCATGTCCTGTTTCGCCTACACGCGTGGCAGGTTCCCCGTCATGGAGGCTCTGGACCTCCCCCTGGGCTATCCCAGTGGACAGGCTGCCACGTTCGTCGCCAACGCTTTCTATCGACGCTGGCAGCCCCGTGAGCTCAGCGGCGTCAAACTCCTTTACATCCACGCTCACGGTCCCGGTCTACTTCACGCCGTGAAGCCCATCAGGACGCTGGAGGAACTGAAGGGGAAGAAAATCCGCTCCACCGGATTGAGCGCCAAGGTCGTCACAGCCCTGGGGGCCGTTCCCGTGGCCATGCCCCAGGGCGGAACGTACGAGGCCCTCCAGAAGGGCATCGTGCACGGGACGTTCGCCCCGATCGAAACCCTCAAGGGATGGAAACAGGCCGAGGTGGTCAAGAGCACCACGGAATCGACCGCCATCGGTTACACGACGGCGATGTTCGTGGCGATGAACCTGAAGAAGTGGCAGTCTCTGCCCCCGGACATCCAAAAGGTCCTGGAACAGGTCAGCGAGGAATGGATCGATGTCCACGCCCGCGCCTGGGATAACCTCGACGCCGAGGGACGCCGGTACACCCTCAGCCTGGGCAACCGGATCATCCCCCTCTCGCAGGCCGAGTCCCGGCGCTGGGTAAGAGGCGTTAAACCGGTCGTGAGCGAGTACATCGACGCCAACCGGACGCAGGGGGTGAACCCGGAGAAGGCGGTGCGGGATCTCCAGGCGTCTATCAAGGCCTTCGGCAAGAAAAAGTTCTCGAGTTATCGCCAGTACAAACAGTCGACGGGCGTGAAATAGGACCGTCAAGAACGATCATCATGAAAAACGCTCCCGGCCGCCGCGCTGTGAAGGAGGCCGGGAGCACCTCAACCTCGGAGCTGGGAAAAAAGATCAATGGATCGACCGGACAGGATCATCCGCCAGGCAAGTCACCTCTTCAGCCACATGGCCAGCGGCGCCGTCGTCACCATGATGCTGTTGTCCACGGCCGACATCGTCCTGCGCTTCTTCGGACGTCCCATCCCAGGCGCTTATGAACTCGTCGGTTTTCTGGGCACCCTCGTCGTTTCCTTCGCCCTGGCGCGCACGGCCATGGAGAAGGGAAACATCGCCGTGGACATCCTGGTGGAGAAGCTCCCCCGCCGCGCCCAGACGGTCATCGGCCTCGCCAATGACGCGATCGGAGGCGTTCTTTTCGGTCTGATCGGCTGGCAGAGCCTTCGGTATGCCCTTGAGCTCAAGCAAAGCGGGGAGGTGTCGTCGACCCTTGGCATGCCCGTCTATCCCTTCGCCCTGGGCATCGCCCTGGGTTGCGGCCTGCTGGCCCTGGTCCTGTTCTCCGAATTTCTGGCGAGATTCGACAAGGCGGTGCGGTCATGACGCCGATCACCGTGGGCATCGTCGGTTTCCTCATCCTCCTTGTCCTCATGTTCCTCCGAATGCCGGTGGGCTTCGTCATGGCCGTCGTCGGCATCCTGGGCTTCGGACAGCTCGTCTCCTGGCCGGCCGCGTTCAACCTCGCCGCCCGGGATTTTTTCGCCACCTTCAGTGCCTACAACCTGACGGTCATTCCGCTCTTCGTGCTCATGGGACAGATCGCCTTCCACGCCGGGATCAGCGGCCGTCTCTTCAACGCCGCCCACAAGTTCGTGGGGCACCTCCCCGGCGGCCTCGCCATGGCCACCATCGGCGCCTGCGCGGCCTTCTCCGCCATCTGCGGGTCCACCAGCGCCACGGCGGCGACGATGGCTTCGATCGCCCTGCCCGAGATGAAGAAGTACCGCTATGATCCGGCCCTGGCCACCGGGGTCGTCGCGGCCGGGGGAAGCCTCGGGATCCTCATTCCCCCCAGCACGATTTTCATCGTCTACGGGATCATGACGGAACAGTCCATCGGGAAACTCTTCATGGCCGGCGTTCTGCCGGGCCTTCTGCTGACCGGCCTTTTCATCGCGACGATCCTGATCTGGACCCGCCTGCAACCGCAGATCGGGCCGCGGGGGCCACGGACAACCGCCGCGGAGAAACTCCGCTCTCTGGCCGGCCTCATCGAAACGCTCCTCCTGTTCATCCTGGTGATGGGCGGACTCTTCGCCGGCATTTTCACCCCAACGGAGGCGGCCGCCATCGGGGCCTTCGGAACCCTCCTGATCGCCGTGATCGGCCGCAACCTCTCCTGGCGGGGGTTTCTGCGCGCCATGAACGACACCACCCGGATCTCCTGCATGATCTTCGTCATCGTCGCCGGGGCGACGGTCTTCGGCCATTTCCTGGCGGTCACCGGCATTCCCTCCGGCATCGGGGAATGGGTCTCCGGCCTCCATCTGCACCGCATGCTGATCGCGGCGCTGGTCCTCGTCGTCTACATCCTCCTCGGATGTCTCATGGATTCCCTGGCCATGATCATGCTGACGATCCCGGTCGTCTTCCCCGTCGCGACCGCCCTGGGTTTCGACCCCGTTTGGTTCGGCGTGATCATCGTCCTGGCCGCGGAGATGGGCGTCATCACCCCGCCGGTCGGCATCAACGTGTATGTCGTGGCCGGCGTAGCCCGCGACGTGCCGCTCCACGTCATCTTCAAGGGAACGACCCATCTGCTGGCCGCCCTCGTCGTCACGGCCCTTCTCATCCTGGCCTTCCCCCAGATCGCCCTCTATCTGCCCGGCCTGATGAAGTAGAATCGCCTTGAAATCCCCCCGGCCGCGTGGTAGCGTCCACGGCAACGGTGCGCGCAAGCCTGTCCATCGGCGCCGCGACCGGCCGTCCGGTGGGGCACCGGTGGGAACACCCGGCAACGGAGGAATTCATGGGGCGCTCGCGTACAAGGATCTTTCTCGGCGTTGCCCTCTTCGTCGTCTTTACCGGGGCCACCGGCCCCCTGCAGGCCCAGGCGCCGTCCGATTCGCCCCCCCTCTCCCCGACCCCGTTTTCCACGATCGACCGGACATTCCAAGGGCCGGAAGAGGAGGCCCTCTATGAATCCGCCCTCGTCCGGCAATTTTACGAAAATCGCGCCTGGCGGCCGGCCTGGACGGATGCCGCCGGGGTGAGCCCCGCGGCCATGGATTTTCTCGACACGCTGCGCAGGGTGGACACGGAAGGACTCTTTCCGTCAGACTATCACCTGCAACGCTTGGAGACGCTCTCCGCCCGCCTTTCGCCATCCGCATCCGCTCCAATCGGGCAGGCCCCTGAGAACCGGTCGCGGTTCGAATGGCTCATGACGGACACCTTCCTGCACTGCGGTCGTCATCTGTCGAATGGCCGGACCGGGTACGCCCGCGGCGACGCGCCCGGCGCAAACCTCTGCCCGGATACGGATCTGGCCGACACCCTGGAGAAGGCACTCGCCGAGGGACGCGTCGGTGAGGCCCTCCTCGACTTCTCTCCTCGGCACGGCTATTTTCTGCGCCTACGGGCCGCGCTGTCCCGCTATCGGGGAATCGTCGCCCGGGGAGGCTGGCCGGTCATTCCTCCCGGGCCGACGCTTCGCCGGGGAACCCAGGGCCCCGAGGTGTCCCTGATCCGCCAACGCCTGGCCGCGGAAGAGGGCCTGGGGGAGGAATCCACCGCAACACCGGAAGACTTCGATACCCGCCTGGAAGAGGACGTCAAGAGGTTTCAGCAGCGCCACGGCCTGAAAGCATCCGGCGCCGTCGACGCCGACACCCGTCAGGCCATGAGCGTCCCGGCAGCCGACCGGCTGGCCCTGATCGAACTGAATCTGGAACGGTGGCGATGGCTGTGCCGACAGCTGGGGGACGATTATCTCCTCGTCAATATCCCGGATTTCCGGCTGCGCGCCGTGCGGGATGGCTTCCCGGTCTTGGAACTCAGGGTTGTCGTGGGCCAGACCCGTCCGGAGTGGCAAACCCCCGAGTTCAATTCCCTCCTGTCCCAGATCGTGTTCCACCCCTTCTGGGTGGTGCCCAGATCGATCGCAACCCGGGAAATGCTGCCCAAAATCAAAGCCGATCCGGATTACCTGAAAAGACAACGTCTTCAGGTGGTCAGAAGCGCGAGAGATAAAACGGGTTTGGACCCGTTTGAGATCGCGTGGGAAAGCCTCTCCGTGCACCACTTCCCCTACACATTGCGACAGGATCCGGGAGCGGGAAACGCCCTGGGACAAATCAAGTTCGTCCTCACGAACACGCCGGACATCTACCTCCACGACACCCCTTCCAAGCGGCATTTCCGGCGGCATGTCCGCACCTTCAGCCACGGCTGCGTCCGAGTGGAAAAACCCCTCGCGCTGGTGCGGCATCTGTTCGGCGACACCCCGGCGACGGAGAAGTTGATCCGGGAGGGGCTCATGAAAAAACGCCCCACCACTATCAATCTGCCCCAGCCGGTTCTCGTCTATCTCGTCTATGTCACGTCCTGGGCTGAGGCGGACGGGAACGTCCATTTCCGACCCGACGTCTACGGACGCGATCCCCTGCTGTCAGCCCTGCTCAGGGAGCCGCGCCACCCGTTTCCTTCGTTCGAGGCGGCCCCACCAGAGGGGTGAGGATCACTTCATAGACGTGCGGCCAGAGTTTACCCGTGATGAACAGGCGCTTCCCCCTCGCGTCGTAGGCGATCCCGTTCGGCTCTTCACCGGCCGGGCCCCGCTCAAGTTCCGGCAGATGAATCCATCCCGCAACCCGACCGGTTTTCGGACAAATGCGGGCGACCCGGTCGCTCTGCCAGATATTGGCGAAGATCTCTCCTTCCACGAATTCGAGTTCGTTTAGCCGCGCGACGGACCGTCCCTCCCGATCCCTTACGGAAAGCGATCCGACGGGACGATACGTATCGGGATCGAGAAGCTGCAGGCGGTCGGTGCCGTCGCTGACGATCAAACGCCGACCGTCGCAGGTGATGCCCCAGCCTTCGCCCTCCCGGGGAAAACGGCCCAGCAGGCGGAAGGTTTGAAGATCGTAGACGAACCCCACCCGCTCGCGCCAGGTCAGTTGAATGATCCGATTCCGGCACGAGGTGACGCCCTCGCCGAAGAACGCCGGCGAAAGACGGCGGATACGAACGATCCGTCCGGAGACGAGGTCGAGCCGGCGCAGCGATGATTTCCCGTAAAGGCCGGTGCCTTCGTAAAGGTTCCCGCCCTCATAGAACAGGCCCTGGGTAAAGGCCTCCGGATCGTGCGGATAAGCGCGGACGACCCGGAGGCCGCAATGATCCTCAGCCGGGGCGTTCCAAGCGTCCGCCCGGGATGGAGGCATGATCGGGAGGAATACTGAATCGGGGGGAACCGCGGCCGGGATGAATAAAAACCCCAGACCTCCACCGAGAATGAGGAGAATGAAGACGAGCCGCAAACGGTTCAAGGCGTCCGTTCCTGGGTCTACGCTCACGTAAACCGACGGTGGTCACGCTCACGTGACTTTTGAATGTCTTTTCCCTTTCTCAGGTCTTTGACCGGCCTTCCCGGATCAGCGCCAGGATGAGCAGGATCGCCCCGACGGAGATGGCGGCATCGGCCACGTTGAAGGCCGGCCAGTGATGGACGCCCCAGTGTACGTCCAGAAAATCGACGACCTCGCCGAAACGAACGCGGTCGATCAAGTTGCCGGCGGCGCCGGCGAAAATCAGGGAAAGGCAGGCCGCCTGGAATCCTTCCCCCGCCGTCGCCCGGTAGATGTAATGGAGGATGAGCCCCAGAGCGAGAAGGGTGACGGCAATGAAGAACAGGATCCGGAACCGGGGGGATGCGCCTGAGAGAAACCCGAACGCGGCACCGGGATTTCGGATATGGGTGATGTTGAACAGACCGGGCAGGACTTCCCAGGATTGATGCAGGGGAAGGGTTCCCGCGATATAGGCCTTGGTTCCCTGATCCAGAAACACCACGACGAGGGTCGTGATGACAAGCACGACATACTTGCGTGGCACGGTCCACTCCTTCAGGGTTCGAGACTGCGGGCACAGCGCTCGCAAAGGGTCGGATGCGCAGGCCGTGAACCGACGGTCTCGCTGAACATCCAGCAGCGGTTGCATTTCTCGCCCGGCGCCTTCGAGACGCCGATCATCAGCCCGGGGAACTCTTCGCTGGCATAAGGGGCGGCATCCATCGCTCCGGGCTCGACCACGACAAGCCGGGAAACGATCGAGAGGGTCTTGAGCTCCTCCCGCGCACCTTCCACAAACGCGCGCAGCATCTCCGGCAGCGTGAGCGCCACCGCCGCATCGAGGGAGTGGCCGACGACCTTGTTTTGCCGTGCGATCTCGACGGCCTTGGCGATCTCCCCCTTGAGGGCGATCAGCGTCTTCCATCGCTCCCCCAGGGCCGCATCGTCGGGGTCCGTTTGCGGTTCCGGAAACTGGGTCAGGTGGACGCTGGATGCCTTCCCGTCGAACGGCGGCAGGGCGCCCCAGAGTTCCTCCGCGGTGAACGTGAGGATCGGCGCGAGTAGGCGCGTCATGGCATCGAGAATCGTCATCATCGCCGTCTGCGCGGAACGGCGCTCGAGTGAAGCCGCAGGCGACGTGTACAGCCGGTCCTTGAGCACGTCCAGATACAGGGCGCTCAGGTCCACGGTGCAGAAATTGTACAGGGTATAGAAGGCGACATGGAACTGGTAGCGTTCGTAGGCGTCCCGGACCCGTCGGATGATCTCCTTGAGCCTGAGGAGGGCCCACCGGTCGATGTCCATCATCTCGGTAGGCGCCACCCGATCCCGCTTCGGGTTGAAATCGTACAGATTGCCCAGGATGAACCGGCCCGTATTGCGGATGCGCCGATAGGCCTCGACGAGCCGCTTCAGAATCTCCTCGGAGATGCGGATGTCGGCCGTATAATCCTCGGCCGCCACCCACAGGCGGAGGATTTCCGCCCCGTACCGATCGATGATCTCCTGGGGATCGACGACGTTTCCCACGGACTTGGACATCTTCTTGCCGTCGCCGTCGACGACGAATCCGTGGGTCAAAACGCTCCTGTAGGGGGCCTGTCCGCGCGTCCCGACCGATTCGAGCAGCGACGAATGGAACCACCCCCGATGTTGATCGCTCCCCTCGAGGTACAGGTCCGCGGGCGAGCGATGTCGCTGGCGGGTCTCGAGAACCGCGGCATGGCTGACGCCCGAATCGAACCAGACGTCGAGGATGTTCGTCTCCTTGGTAAACGCATCGCCGCCGCAGGACGGACAGACCGTGCCCGCCGGCATCAGTTCCTTGGCCGTCCGCTCGAACCAGACGTCGGCCCCGTGTTCTCGGACCAGGGCGACGATCCGGTCGGCGATCTCGGTCGTCAGGAGTTCCTGCTGGCAATGGCGGCAGTAGAAAATGGTGATGGGCACCCCCCAGAGCCGTTGACGCGAGATGCACCAGTCCGGTCGGTTTTCGACCATGCCGTAGATCCGGTCGCGGCCCCACGCCGGGATCCATTGCACCCGGTCGATGGCCTCCAGGGCCTTCTTACGCAGGCCGTTCTTGTCCATGGAAATGAACCACTGCTCCGTGGACCGGAAGATGATCGGCTCCTTGCATCGCCAACAGTGGGGGTAGGAATGGTCGATGTCGACGCGCCCCAGAAGCGTGCCGGCTTCCCGTAGCTTATCGTTCACGGCGTCGTTGGCGTCAAACACGAACTGGCCGGCGAAATCCTTGACGTCAGGCGTAAATTTCCCGTCCGCATCGACCGGGGCATAGTTGTCGAGGCCGTAGACCACGCCGATCTCGTAGTCCTCCTGACCGTGGCCGGGGGCAATGTGGACACAGCCCGTTCCTGCCTCCAGGGTCACGAAAGGCGCGAGAATGAGCAGGCTCTCCCGGTCGATCAGGGGATGCCGGCACTTGAGCCCCTCCACCGCGGCCCCGGGAAACTCGTCCAGGATCTCATAAGCCTCCCCCCGAAACCCGAAGGCGTCCAGGCAGTAGTCGATGAGCTCCTTCGCCAGGAGGAGGACCTCGCCTCGGATCTTTAGGGCGACATACTCGAAATCCTTATGGAAGGCGATGGCCAGGTTGGCGGGAATCGTCCAGGGGGTCGTCGTCCAGATGACCACGCTGACCGTCTCCCCGGCCAGCTTGGGCCGGACGGCCGCCACGTCGGAAATCATCGGGAATTTGACGTAAATCGAGGGGGTCGTATGGTCGGCGTATTCGACCTCGGCCTCCGCCAGGGCGGTCTTGCAGGTGGCGCACCAGTAGACGGGCTTCTTGCCCTTGTAGACGTCCCCCGAGAGGAAGAGCTTGCAGAACTCCGCCACCGTGATCGCCTCGTATTCGTAGTGCATCGTCAGGTATGGATTTTCCCACTCCCCGAATCCGCCCAGTCGCTTGAACTGCTGCCGCTGAACGTCCACGAACCGCTCCGCGTACACGCGGCAGGCGCGGCGCTTGTCCGCCTGGGACAGGCCCTCCTTTCGCTCTCCGAGTTCCTTGTCCACCTGATGCTCGATCGGAAGCCCGTGGCAGTCCCAGCCCGGAACGTAGAGGCAATCCAGACCGGACATGTTCTTGGCCTTGATGACCATGTCCTTGATGACCTTGTTCATGGCCGTGCCCAGATGGATATTTCCGTTGGCGTAGGGGGGACCGTCATGGAGGATATAGACGGGGCGCCCCTGCGAGGCCTCGCGGATCTTGTCGTAGATCCGCGTCTCTTCCCAGCGCCGGAGCATGTCCGGCTCCTTCTGGGACAGATTGGCCTTCATGGGAAACGGGGTTTGAGGGAGGTTCAACGTATTCTTGTAGTTCATGGAGCGCTCCTGCATCGTTGGTTGGCGCTGTAGCTAACACAGAATCCCCCGCTTTTCAAGCGGGGAGGCGGATCAGTCAAAGGAGACGAAGTGGTCGCGCTTCGCACCGCAGACGGGACATTCTTCGGGAAGAACGCCGTCGGCGACATATCCGCAGATCTTGCAGACGTGATAGTGCGTTTCCCGCTCCTCGAGGAAATGGGTCATGGCTTCCTTGTACAGCTTGGCGTGGGTTTCCTCGACATCCCGGCTCTGGCTGAAATGGAGGAGCGCCGGCTTGTTTCCCTCCGCCTCGGCCTGTTTGATGAACTGTTCGTAGGCGACTTCCGCCACCCGCGTTTCGGATTCGAAGCTGTCGGCCAGGTTCTCCTCCGTGGACTTGATCTCCCTGAGCACCCGGAGCGCACGCGCCCCGTGAATCTCTTCCGAATAGGCGATCACCCGGAAGAGCTTGGCCATCTGGAGGTAGCCCTCCTCCGCCGCCTTTTCCGCGTAAACCTTGAGCCTAAGGGCCGCTTTCGCCTCTCCCGTGTAGGCCTGATAAAGCGCATCTCTAATCGTTGCCATGAGTCTTCCTCTATAGGGGTGAAAACTGATCTTTTTCCGCACCGCATATGGGACAGGTCCAACCTTCCGGCAGGTCTTCGAAGGGGACGCCGGGGGCGATCCCGTTGTCCGGATCGCCCTTGGCCGGATCGTAAACATAGCCGCACACACCGCACTCGTAACTTTTCATGGGTCCGCTCCTTGTCTTGAAGTGATTTATGCCGCGGGCGCGGCCTTCGCGCGCAACCGCTCCCCGATCTCCCGTCCGAGGGCATAACAGTCGGCCAAGACACCCGCGTCAGGCCGGTGCTTGACCCGGATTCCCTCCCCGACCTTTTCCACCTTCATCTCCACCAGGATGTCGTTCAACTGTCTGACGGACTCCCCACTCCAGCCGTAGGACCCGAAGGCGGCGCCCATGAGGTTTCTGGGCTTCAACCCCTTGAGATAGGTCATCACGTCGGCCATCTGGGGCAGGAGATGGTTGTTCAGGGTCGGCGAGCCGCAGATCAGGGCACCCGCTTCGAGCAGTTCGTAGGCCACCTGGCTGCGATGGACATGATCCATGGCCATGACCCTGACCTCGGCTCCCTCCGCCTTCAGTCCCTCGCTCAACGCCCGGGCCATGCGCTCCGTGCTGTGCCACATGGTGGCATAGACGACGACCGCCTTCCGCGTCGGCTCCTGCCTCGCCCAGCGCCCATAGGCGTCGAGGATAACCGGGATGTCCTTCCGCCAGATGGGTCCGTGATCCGGAGCGACGATCCCGAGCCGGAGGCCGAGGTTGCCGACCCGCGCCAGAAGCTGGGTCACCAGCGGCGCATAGGGGAGCAGGATGTTGGCGAAATAGGTCGCGGCTTCATGCTTCAGGACGTCCGGATCCATCTCGTCATCGAACCGATCCAGGGAGGCCAGGTGCATCCCGAAGGCGTCCTGGGAAAACAGCAGGGCCTCCTCCTCGAGGTAGGAAAACATGCTGTCCGGCCAGTGGAGCATCCGGGTCTCCAGGAAGGTCAGGTTCAGGTTCCCGAGGCTGAGCCGGTCACCGTCCTTCAGAGGGAGAACCTCCAGCGCGCCGTGAAAGAGTTCCTGGAGGGTGCGCACACCGACCGCTGAGGCATACACCTTTCCCGGCCGGATCGCTTCAACGGCGGCGGGCAGGCCGCCCGAATGGTCCAACTCGGAGTGGTTGGAGATGAGGACGGAAATCTTTTGCGGATCGACGACCGAGGCGATCCGGGACATCATCTCGCCCATGAAGGGGGCTTTCACCGTATCCAGCAGCGCGATCTGATCGCCCAGGATCAAATATGCGTTGTACGTACTGCCCCGGGGCGTCGTATAGCCGTGGAAATCCCGGATGTCCCAGTCGATCGCACCCACCCAGTACACATGATCCGTCACTTGGACGGCCTGAAACACATCCTTCATCACGTTCGCCCTCCCGTTGTCCTGGCCCGGCTCCGCACCGGACCGGCGGGACGGATCTTCCGACCCGTCCCGCCTCTTATAGCCGAAAACGCAACGGATTGCACCCGGGATTTTGCGACGGGAGCGGAAACCGGAATCGACGGAAGGTCCGATACCCCCATGACCGAAAGGGAAGCGGGGCTTGGGCATCCCTCCAGCCCGGTTCGGAGACGAGGACGGGAGCGTCGCGGGGGGCCTAACGGATGCGCTTCAGCGCCGCAAGAATATCATTGACGCCCGTATAGGTCTTCTTTCCGGCGCGCGATTCAACGACACAGGTCGGGGTGAACTGAATCCGGTCCTTGCTCAGATAGCCCAGGAAGACCTCGAGGGTCGGCGTCACGTCGACGGGGCGAACGGAAACCCCTCGGGCGACGAGGAAGGCCTCCAGCTTCGTCGGATCACGGACCCTTTTCTGCGCCGCCTCGACGAGGAGCGTGCGGATACGGAAAGCCGACGCCAGCGTCTGCGACTCCCGGAGAACGTAGAGGTAGTATTTGACGTAGAGCTTCGTTTCCGTGTGGATGGGCGTATCAATGAAGGTCAGTCGGATCTTGTCCTTGCGAACCAGCGCGTCGAGCAGGGGCGCCGCTCGCGTTTCGAGCATCTGGCAGGGTTCGCAGGCGTAATCAGTGTACAGGCGGACGTTGACGGGGCCTTTTCCGAAGGTCGGAACGTGAGCCGGTCCGGCGGCGTAAACGGGCGTTGCCGATCCGGAAAACGCCAGGAGAAACGTGAGGAGCCCGGCCATGGCGAACAGCAGCAGGGCCGCCTTCTTTCCCGGCCGGACGTGCAGGGCAAACAGGAGGAGCACGATGGCGGCGAACGTCAGGCAGTAGGGGCAAAACACCCGGTGGACGACCTGAAATCCGACGAGAAAGACCTCGCCGCCAACACCGAAGGACAGCAGCAGGCTGTTCCACAGGGTCCTGCGGAACAGCCCCAGGACCAGAACCCCTCCCATATAGCCGATGCCCCAGTATTTTAGATCCACGCGGAAGACCGAGCCCGACAGATACCGGCAGGCGTCATCGCAGGTGAGGTAATACAGGGCCACCCCCACCCCGGCAAAGGCGAGCAGGACGGTCAGGGGTCTGAGGTACGCTTCCCGCCGCAGCTTCATGGCTTTTTTGCCTCTAACAGTTTCTCCATGCGGGGCAGATCCGCCCCCGCCACCACCTCGCCATCGATCACGAAAAACGGCGTCCCCTCGAGACCGAGACGCTGCCCAAGGTCCCGATGCCGTTTCTGAATCTCGCCCGCTTGGGAATTCTTGCAAATCTCCGGTTCGACGCCGTCCCTCCGGCCGGCCATCACATCCTCGTAGGCCTTGCCCCGGTCCGGGGCGCAGAGGACATAGCGGATCTTGTCCTCGGATCTGGGCGAAAGGGGGAAGAAGAAGATGTACCGGGACAGATCCATCCTGTCTTTCAGGTATTTCGAAGCCTGGCGGCAATAGGGACAATTCGGGTCGGTAAATTCGATCACCCTGTGGGATCCCGTTCCGATCCGGACGGCCAGATCGAGGGGAAGGGTTTTGATCTGCTCGGCCTGGAGCTCCCCTTTCCGCTGACGGGTCAGGTTCTTTAGTTCCCGGCTGATCATCTCGCCCGTCATGATGACCCCCTCCCGGGGGTGATAGTACAGGATGTCGGGGCCGACGATCACCTCGGCCATGCCCGGGACCGGGCTGGGACCGATCCGGTCGAACTTCAGCTCCGGGAAGTCCTTCCGGAGAGCCTCCTCCGGAGTCACGGCATAGGCGGGGAGGACCGTCAGGACCAGCCCCAGAAAGGCCCAGAAAACCCGCCGTCGCCCGGCGTCCTTCCTGCCCGCAAGGGTTTGCCCCGGTGGAGTTTTAGCTGCACGCATTTTTTCACCTTAACCCGATACAGTCCCGGCGCGCTCCCGGTAGGCGGCACCGTCCGCAAAAAGACTTCCAGACGCTTTCCCGTATCACCCGGGGCCACCCCTTCCAATATTTCGTTGGCTTGGCGGCACCCTCAGCCGTCCGCCGTGCCCGCTGAACCGACCGCAAAGTCGACCGTAATCGCAAATGCGCCAAAAATCAACCGCGAATTCGCCCCTCCGGCCCGCCCGCATGGTTAAAAAAGCTTGCAGAAGAACCCTGAAATCTTTATAATTCTAGCATTGGGTGATTCCGGTCAAGGAGAGAGATCATGGGAAGAACCGACCTGTATTTTGCCTACGGAACCAACATGAATCGGGCGGATCTGCAGACCTGGTGCGATCGGAAAGGCCTCCCCTATCCGCTCGGAAGAAAAGTCGGCAACGCCTGGCTCCCCGATATGCGTCAGGTCTTCAATTTCCTCTCCGAAAGGCGGGGGGGCGGGGTCTCCAACCTCCGGCACCGGACCGGCCAGGCGATACCGGGGGTCCTTTACGAGACGCTGCCGGACGGCTGGGCAACCCTCGACGCAAGGGAGGACGCGCCGAAAGTCTACAAGCGCCTCCCCGTGGTCGTTCTGACGGGGGATGGCCGGGAATACAGTGCGGTCACCTACCAAGTCGATCCCGCCATGATCGAAGGGATTTTCGTCCCGCCTCACCCCGATTACATCGCCGCCGTTCAGGAGGCCCTGATCGCCCACGGCCTCGACGACCGGATGTTCAACGCCGTTTCCCTGGGATTCGATCCGCCTTGGACCGTGGACCACCTGTTCGTCTACGGCACCCTCAAGGAAGGGGGGCCCCGTCATCACATCCTCGAAACGTGGGGTGACCATACCTGCCGGGGCACCGCCCAGGCGCCAGGCCTGCTTTTCGACAGCGGGAAAAACTTCCCCTGCATGACCCCTCCCGAGGGGGAGGACGCGTGGGTCGCGGGCGAGGTCTATCCACTCAAGGATCCGCGTAAAGCCTTCGAAATGTTCGATATCGTAGAGGGATTCAAGGGGTACGGCAACCCTGGCTCCCGATTCCGCCGGACCCTCACCCGCGTCCGGACGCTTGACGACAGCTGTTTTACCGCCTGGGTGTTCATGTACGCCGGTTCAACCGCCGGGATGTCCCGCATCACCTCGGGAAGCTGGAAAGGACCCCCGCCCGCCTGACTCTTTCGAACGGCTTCCTCGGCATCCCGGGATCGGCGACGCCGATCCCTCCGTGCGGCACACACACCTCCTGTCCGCTTCCAAAACCTGGTTTTTCAGTTCCATCCACCGTGGGATGTCAAGAATTCAATGCTTGATCAACGGGATGAAGGTTTTTACTCTTTTAGGGGCAAGTCAATGTAATTTCGTTTCTGATCCACGCCGGAGGGATATTGGCCTTAAACGGGTCAAAAGATGCGATGTTTTGGACATTCAGAGCTGCGCGGAAGGAATCGCTGTTCAGCGCCCAATGAATGCGAACAGCACAAGCAGGATGGCAGCGGTCTGAACCGCGTAGATGCCGAATTTGTGGCGTGAGTAGAATTCAAAGCCCTTTTGAATCCGGTTTAATCCGCCCAGCAAACGCCGGATTTTTTCGAGCCTCGGATACTTGTAATTATCCGATTTGAAATCCTTTTGAAACGCGCACATGGGATAAAGCGCATAGATGCCGTCCGTCAGGGAACGAAAGAGGGTGTCATTCACGATTCCCTCCCATGGCTCATAGGCCAATTCCTGGGCATAGTGCCGGTTTAAGGCGTAGGCATGCGTCAGGCTTTGATAGCGGACTTTTTGCACGCATGGGTTGTCTGTTTTACAGCTTGACCGGATTAAAGCGCCAAAAAGCAGGACCTTCCAATCGGGATGCTGTCTCAAGAAATTTATGCAATTTATTAAATGTTTTGTGTCAAAACGGTCGAATTCCACGTCGTCTTCGAAGATAACAATGCTTTGAGCGCCGGATTCCAGCCCTTTGCGCAGGCATGCCATGTGTGATTCATAAACCTGCTGCTCTAGATCGTACGGCAGACGTTCGCCCAGCACAAACTCGACTCTGTCCGCCAGTCCCACTTTTGAAAATTCTTCGCGCGCCGACCGGCGGCGATCTTCCCGTTCCTTTAGAGAAATGCAGTAAAACTTGTCAAAAAAATCCCAGACATTGTCTGCTTTTTCCAAGGCGTCCTCTCATCCGATGACGAACCATGTCCAAGTCCTATAATATGAACCTCTTCCACTGTCAAGAATCAGCCTGCCCATAAAACAAATAAGCTCCCCGCCTGTCATCAAGATCGGACAGGAAGGCATCCCAAGCGGCCTGTGACGCGCCATGGGCAATGGTAAAATCGATGATCTCCTTTTGTTCCATGGGCCATCTTTTCTCTTTCGGTCTCGTCAAACCGGGGAGACACCCCTTCTTCTGCTTCTGGCACAACAAGACCCGAGACATTGCCGTCACTAACACATGGATTGACACGCCCGGCAAGGTGTCCTATATTACAGCCACATTGAGGCCGAACCCTGCCGACCCCCTTTCCCGGCCGGACGGCACGGTCGGAACAGCCGGTTTTCCCAGGCGAGGTGGATATGCCCCAGTCGCTCCATCCCGATCGGCCGGCGCAGCATCCCGACGTTCATGACGATGTGGCGCACCAGGAGCCGAAGATGTACCGGGTCGTCCTTCACAACGATCATTACACGACCATGCAATTCGTCGTGGAGGTGCTGATCGCGATTTTCCACAAAGCCGCCGCCGATGCGACCCGCATCATGCTGGACGTCCATCGAAAGGGTCGGGGCACCTGCGGCGTCTTCACCTACGACATCGCCATGACCAAAATCGACCAAGTCCACCAACTGGCCCAAAAACACGAATTCCCCCTGAAGTGCTCCGCGGAGGAAGCCTGACCGCCATGAAGATCTCCGAAACCCTGAACCGCATCATTATGGCGGCTTACGCCGAGGCGAACGTGCGCCATCATGAATTCATCACCCCGGAGCATCTGCTCTACGCCTGTCTGTTCTTCGAGGACGGCCGGGATATCATCGGCCACTGCGGCGGAAACATCGAACACCTGAAGCGGCTTCTGGCGCGCCACCTCCAGGAGACGCACACCCCCGTCGAGGGCAACCAGGCGTTTCAGTCCCTCGGATTCCAGAGTGTTCTGGAACGGGCAGTCTGGCACACCTCCAACGCGCAGAAAGATATCCTGGAACTGGGGGACGTCCTCGTCTCCCTCTTGGACGAAAAGGAATCTTTCGCCGCCCATTTTTTGAGAAAAGAAGGGATTTCCCGTCTGTCCCTGCTGAACTACATCTCCCACGGCGTTTCGGCCCTGCCACCGGAAGGGGAGAGCGGTCCGCGACCGGATACCCCGCCTGCGCGCGAAGATGCGAAACCGGCGGAACAGAAGGAACCGGACGCGGGCAAGATCCTGCGGGCCTTCACGACCGAATTGACCGCCAAGGCCAGCGCCGGCGAGTTCGACCCCCTGATCGGCCGGGAGGAGATCCTCGACCGCACCCTCCAGGTCCTCTGCCGGCGACTGAAGAACAACCCCGTTCACGTCGGGGAACCGGGTGTCGGAAAAACCGCTCTGACCGAGGGACTCGCCCAACGGGTTGCGGCCGGCGCCGTTCCGAAGAAGATTCGGGACGCGAAGATCTTCGCCCTCGACATGGGGGCCCTGCTGGCGGGTACCCGCTACCGGGGCGATTTCGAGGAGCGGATGAAGCGGGTCATCGCCGAATTGCAGAAGATGGAGAACGTCATCCTTTTCATCGACGAGATCCACACCATCGTCGGCGCCGGCGCCGTCTCCGGCGGCTCGCTGGACGCCTCCAACATCCTGAAACCGGCGCTCGCCTCCGGAAACCTCCGCTGTATCGGCTCGACGACGTACGACGAATACCGGAAACACTTCGAAAAGGACGGCGCCCTGTCGCGCCGTTTTCAGAAGATCGAGATCCCGGAACCCACGGCCGCCGAAACCTTGGAGATCCTTAAGGGCGTCAAGACCCGGTATGAAAGTTACCACGGCGTCGTTTATACGGACGCGGCCCTCCAGGCGGCGGCGGAACTCTCGCATCGCTACATCAACGACCGCCGCCTGCCCGACAAGGCGATCGACGTTCTGGACGAGGCCGGGGCGGTGATCGGCATGGAAGCCGGTGAGGATTCCGACGTTCGGGAGATCGACCGCCGGACGGTCGAGGCGGTCGTAGCGAAAATCGCGCGGATCCCGGAGCGGAGCGTCTCCTCGTCCGAGGTGGAGAAGCTGAAGGACCTGGAGGCGGAGCTGAAGCGCCGGATTTTCGGTCAGGACGCGGCGGTGGAGACGGTCGTGGAGGCCGTGAAACGGGCGCGGGCCGGCTTCCGGGAGGCGGACAAACCCGTCGCCTCGCTGCTGTTCGTCGGGCCGACGGGCGTCGGCAAGACCGAACTGGCCCGCCAGCTGGCGGACGTCCTGGGCGTGCCACTCCACCGCTACGATATGAGTGAATACCAGGAGCGGCACGCCGTGGCGAAGCTTGTCGGCGCGCCCCCCGGTTACGTGGGGTACGAAGAGGGCGGCCTCCTGACCGAGGCGATCCGCAAGACCCCCCACGCCGTTCTCCTCCTGGACGAGATCGAGAAGGCCCACACGGATATCTTCAACGCCCTGCTTCAGGTGATGGACTACGCCACCCTCACGGACAACACGGGCCGCAAGGCGGACTTCCGGAACGTGGTGATCCTCATGACCTCCAACGCCGGCGCACGGGACATCGGCCGCCCGGTCATCGGCTTCGAGGGACGGCCGCTGAACCGCGACGCGGTCTTCCCCGCCATCGAGAAGACCTTTTCCCCGGAATTCCGGAATCGCCTGGACGGCGTCGTCAATTTCAACGCGCTCACGGACACGGTGGTCCTCGACATCGTTCGGAAACGCATCGATGAATTCCGTCTTCAGTTGAAGGGAAAAGGCGTGACGCTGGAGGTGACGGACGCCTGCACCGACTGGCTGGTCCGCCGGGGGTCCTCTCCGGAATTCGGCGCGCGGGAGATCGGCCGCCTCATCCAGGACAAAATCAAGCACTTCTTCGTGGACGAGGTTCTTTTCGGCCGCCTCCGCGAGGGTGGAGCCGCCCGGGCCGACATCGAGGACGACGACGTGGTGGTGCGATCGGTCTGAGTCCGGATCCTCCGGCCCGCAGACGGCCGGGAGCCTCTCGGCGACCCCGTTACAGACTCTGGAGTTTCTTCAGCAGCGGACCGTCCTTCCGCCACACCCAGCAGGTGTCCTCCAGAAACCGGGACAGTCCCGCCCAGGTCGATTTCAGCTCCGTATCGTCCCTGAGGATGTGCGCCGCGAAGCCCTGAACGGCGGCCGGCGCCATGGCGGTCAGAAGGGCCAGGAGGTGGCTGCACCCCTGAATCCCGCCCAGCATCTCCTTGACCTTCAGTGTAAAACCGCCCGCGATCCGCATCCCCTTGACCCGGGCGATGCACCCGCGGGTCTCCAGACATTCTTCGCGGGGCGTGTCGGGCATCTCCACATGAACGTCCTCGATCTCCAGGTTGCGGACGTTCACGAGCAAATGGATGATCATCCCGTGCAGAACCCCCGGCGGCTTCTTCTCACCGGTGGCCAGGTAATGATCCTGCCAGCGCAGATCCTTCAGGGCACCCTCTACGACCAGACGTCCGGCGCCATATTCGTAGGTATTCACCTCGATGGTCCGCGTGTGCAACTTCTTTCCCTTCGGCTTTCCAAACAGGTTCATGGACACATCCCCTTCCGTCTCCGGCGTTTTTTTGCATGCAGCGCGACCGCTCCCATAGCGGATCGGTTCGTGCCTGTCAACCCGAAGTGTGCTATAGAGCGCCCATGCCCGTATTCGAATTGACCGAGGACATCCTCTTCCCACCGGTGCGCCTGGCCGACCGGAGCGGGCTCCTCGCCGTCGGCGGCGACCTCTCCCCCGCCCGCCTCCTGGCCGCCTACCGGCAGGGGATCTTTCCCTGGTACGGCGAGGAGGATCCACTCCTCTGGTGGTCGCCCCACCCCCGCTTTGTCCTCTTCCCCCGGGAGCTCCACATCTCCGGCAGTCTGCGGGCGCTCCTGAGGAAAAACGCCTTCACCATCACCTTCGACCGCGATTTCCCCGCCGTGATCGAGGCCTGCGGACGGCCCAGCCCCGGACGGGACGAAACCTGGATCACCCCGGAGATGCGCGAGGCCTATCTGACCCTTCACGAGCTGGGGTACGCGCATTCCGTCGAGGCCCGTCAGGGGGGGAACATCGTCGGCGGCCTCTACGGGGTCTCCCTCGGTCGCTGCTTCTTCGGGGAATCCATGTTCACCGAGGTCAGCAACGCCTCGAAAGCGGCCTTTGTCACACTGGTCGAACGGCTTGGAGCCCGCGACTTCAAGCTGATCGACTGCCAGGTCTTCACCCGCCATCTGCAAAGCCTGGGGGCCCGGATGATCGCCCGGAAAACCTTCATGAACCGGCTTCGCCTGGCACTGGCCTATCCGACGCTCCGGGGCAACTGGGGGGAGCGGCCCGATTTCATCGTTTGACCGGGCCCGCCCCGTTCCACCAATCATCGAAGCCGCGGGCTTGTCCTGCGCCGCGACCGACGACTTCCGTCGGGGGAAGATCCACCCCTACCGCTCCGTCTTCGCCTACGAATTCCCGAAGATCCGGGAACTCGCCGCCCGACTGCACGAGAACGACGGCGGCTTACTCTTGGGTAAAGTAGTCGGAAATCACGCCCATGAAGGGGTTGTACTTGATCGCGTAGTGGGTCTGGCCTTCGGCCTGGAATCGGGAAGAGATTTCACGGTCTTCCTCCCGGATGGAGGGAGCGGCCATTTCGAACGTTTCCAGGTCCATCTTGAGCAATGCGTCCACCCGGCCCCGATAGAAGGGAGACACCTCGAGGCGGGCGTGGGCATTGACGAACCAGGGCAGGATGAGGCCGACCTTCTTCAGGAACAGGTTGTGTTCAGGCCCGAAATCCAGACAGGATTCATCGGTGAAATTCATGAGCGAGCCCATCCGGTCGAAGTTCACGTAACCGCCCTGGACGCTCAGGTCATGGGCCTTCGTGCCCGGAAACGGGAAGAAGAAGGTCCATCGGAACCTCCCGGGCCTCGCCTCCCCCAGAAGGGTGACGGTTTCCATGACTTCCCGGCGCCCTTCATAGGGAAGGCCCAGCATGATAAAACACGAGCTGTGCATCCGGTATCGGTCGATCAGCCGGATCACCTCGACGATTCTCCGATTGCTGGTGCGCCGGTTCATCACCTGACGGCGGATGTGCTCGCTGCCGCTCTCGATCCCCACCTTGACGATCTTGCAGTTCGCCTCCGCCAGGGCCCGGGCCCGCTCCTCGTCGAAGAAGCCCACGTGGGCGTTGACGACGAAGGGAAGCGACGAAACCTTCCGATAGGCCCGGCAGAATCGAATCACATAGTCACGGTCGAAGGTGAACAGGTCGTCATCGAAGAGGAACATCTTGATGTTCTTGTACGTCTTCTGAAGAAACACGATCTCGTCGATCATCTGTTCCACGCGGTGGTGACGGATGTAGTGGAGATCCTGAAAGCTACACGCGAGGTCGTCCCGGTATTTCTTCACCATCACATGGTTGAAACAGTAGGTGCAGTTGAACGGGCAACCGCGGGATGCCATCAATCCGACCCAGCCGTTTTTCGCATCGATGATCCGCTGGAAGTCGAAGATCCGGTAGTCCTTGGGTGGGAGGGACTCGAGATCCGGCAGCGGCCGGATCGGATTAATCCGGATTTCGCCGTTGACGACGTGGCCCAGGTTCCGGAGGTCCGAGACATCCTCCTGGCGGGCCAGCCGGTCCATGAACTCGGGAAACGCCTCCTCGCACTCTCCCGAAAACACGTAATCGAAGGCCCCGGTCGCCAGGACCTCCCGGGCCGCAACCGTGGCATGGATGCCGCCGCAGACGAGCGGGGCGGATGTCGCCTCCCGGCACCACCCGGCGAGTTCCCTGGCGTAGGGCCACTGATTCGTCACCACGGAAAAGCCGATGACGTCGGGGTCGATTTCCTTCAGCCAGGCGATGAATTCGTCCTTGGACGGGAGCGGCCCCAGGTCTTCGCACATCTGGCGGAAAACAACCTCGTGGCCGGCCGCCTTCAACAGGGCCGACAGGTAGGAGACCCCGTAATTGAACCCCAACTGGGAGCCGACATTCGGATACACAAAAAGGACTTTCATCTGCTGCCTTTCATCCCGCTAATCCGTCAAACCCTTCTGGCGTCGATGATGCGGGCCACGACGTCCTCGTCGTCGAACATGGGCGGATGCGTCAGGGTGTCCACATGGATGATCTCGCTCCGGACCGGGCCGCAGGCGTGCCAGCGCCGGATGAAACGGGTGTTGTTGCTGCCCGCGAAAACCGTATATGTGGGAACCCCGACCGCGGCGGCGATGTGCTGACAAGCGGAATCATAGCCGATGAACTCATCGCTGTGGGAGATCAGCGCCGCGATCTCGCCGATGTCGCATTCGACGCCGGCGAGGCCGCCGGTCATCGCCCGGTCGGGCAGGGCCGCGAAGGGGATGTCGAGGAGCGGCCGGTCGGCGAAGGCGGCCATCAGGCGCGCCGTGCGTCCAAGTTCCTCCTCCCCGAAGCCCTTATCGAGGAGAACGACGGTCCGGGGTTCCTCCAGCAGGGTCGCGATCAAACGCCTTTCGAACGCCTCGCTGAGGCGTTTCCGGGAATTGCCACCCACGCCGAAATTGATGGCGATGACGCGGCCGCACCCCGCCGCCCGGAGGCCCTCCACGAACCGGGCCGCGCGATCAAGATCATCCTTTTGGAGCCAGACCCGGGGAAAGCGGAATTCCCCCTCGCCGAACACCCGATCGAGCCAGTGGTTGGTGAGCTCCGAAATGGACATCTTCTTGGGGTAGGAATCCTTTCCCCGGCTGTTGAAAAAGAGGTACTGATCGTCCCCGATCAGCGGCAGCACACCGAGTTGAGACAGGCGGGAGTCCGGGTCCACGAGGATGACCTCCCGGGCCAGGTCCGGCGGCGCCTCCCGGCCGATCCCCTCGAGCACGGCCTCCCAGCCCCGGAAACGTTCGAACAGCCCCCCCCGCCGGGAGTAGTCGAACACATCGATGTGGACATCGGGATTTCCGCCGAAGATCTGGTCGAGCTTCGCACCGCCGATGACCCGAATCTCCGCCTCCGGGAAGGTGCGCTTCAGCCGCTGGATCATCACGCTCGTAATGGCGACGTCCGCGCCGATGGTCACGCGGGACAGGAGCAGGATCTTTTTCGGGGGCCGGATGTCCGGCCGGAACGCATCGCTGTGATTGCGGAAGGTTTCGATCCGGCCAAACAGGGACTCATAGGAATCCATGCCGAAATCCCTCAGCCGCCGGTCCAGCCAGGCCCCGGCGGGCAGGGTGCGGCAATGGGTGACGACCTGGCACATCACCCGGTTGTAGGTTTCGGTCTGGAGTTCTTCAAAATCGTCACAGAGGCTCTCGATGACGATGCCGAACAGGGCGCCCGCGCCGGACAGATTGAGCGCATCGTCCTCGAAGGCCGTGGCCATCTCGCACAGCAGACGGATATAGCCGCCCTCGTACCGATCGTTGTAGAAATACTCGTCGAGAAACGACAGGGCGATCTGCTTGGCCAGGGGTTTCAGCGCCTCCGCTGTCGGGCGCTCGCGCAGGCGCGCCCATTTGCCCTCGTAAAATTCAGGTCTCATCTCAAATCGGATCTCTCCAGCAGTTTGATCGCCTCCCCCAGGACCTCCTCCGGCCGGATCTCCGTCATGCACCGGTGATCCCAGGGGCAGACCTTTTTATGACACGGGGAGCAGTCCAGCGTTTTCCGGATCACGACGGACTTGTCCAGGTTGGCCGATGTGTACCGGGGATCGGTGGGCCCCATGATGACGACGACCGGCACGCCGAAGGCAACGGCGATGTGTCTTGGACCGGTGTCGTTGGTCACCAACAGGTTGCACCGTTGGATCAGGGGCTTCAGGGTGGCCAGGTCGATCCTGTCCGGTCCGGTATCGATTACCGAAACCCGGCAATGTTTGACGATGGCCTCGGCGATCCCCTCTTCTCCCGGGCCGACAAAGAGCATGATCTTGCCGTCCAGCCTGCGCTTCAGCAACCCGGCGAGTTCGGCGAAGTATTCGGCCGGCCAGCACTTGGAGGACCCGAAGCTCGCCCCGGGATTCAGACCGATCACCCGGTCACCGGGGGCGATCCCGTACTTCCGCAGGAGACTTTCGCCCTTGGCCTGGAGCTCCGCCGATACGAACAACTCCGGCCGGGGATCGTCCGGCGGTGTCAGATCCAGCGAGCGGCATATCTCCAGGTAATACGTTTGCATGGGCAGGGCCTTCACCCTTCCGGCCCCGTCGCGAACGGGCGCCGGTCCTCCGGCAAGGAGCAGCCCCCTGAGGTTCCTCTTGTACCCGTAGATCTTTTTTGCCCCTCCGAGCCATGAGGTCAGTAGAGAGCGGATCGAGTTGGGCAGAAGAATCACCATGTCCGGACGGATCCGGCGGATCTCGCTTACCGTCTGCCTGAAGCCGGCAAAGGTTTTGTCGTTGCAGGCGATGATCCCGTCGAACCATGGGCCGTCTTCGATGATCCCACGGGCATATCCCCGGATGCAGGCCACGATGGAGGCTTCGGGAAAATTCTCCCTGAGGCAGGAGAAGACCGGGGTGGCCATGACAATGTCTCCTACCCAGTTCGGGCAGCGTACCAAGATGGAATTGACCGATGCCAGGTTTCCCGGCATGTTCCTTTTCCTCACCCTGCATCGAAATGACGGATCGGCCCCTCGCCGTTCCCCACGGCCGATCGGGGCCCCCATATACTGCGTCGCCCTCCGCCCGTCAAAGAAAAAATCCGGCTCCGGCCGACGCGGCCGGCCGGTTGGGGGTTCCCCTGAATCCGACCGGGAACGGGCGCGCGCGCCTACGCGCGGGCGGGGCGGGCCGCCTGTTTCCGGTTCAGACGGTCGCGGCGGCGGTCAAGAGCGGCGCGGTCGTCTCCCGACAGGCGGCCGGCGCCGGCGCGGTCGGTCAGCGCCAGGGCCCGATCGAAATCGTGTCGCCGGTGTTCCCACCATTTGGCCAGCTCGACGAGGGGAAAGGCGTCTCCGGGGTCCCGCCGGGCCATCTCCTCCCAGAGCCTGACCGCCGCCGTCCAATGGCCTGCGCGCTTGTGAAGCAGAGACAATTCGCGCGCCGCCTCCCGCGCCGTGTCCGGATGGTCGCAGGCGCAAAGCGGCGCGAGCATGCGTGCGGCCGTTTCCGGACGATCCCGCGCGAGCAGGAAACGCGCGGCGGCGAGGCGGTCGTCCGGACGATCCGCGGAGGTCGCGCCGTCGGACACGATCATGTCCGTCAGGCGGGCGGCCAGGGCCGCCATCGACAGGATGTCGAGCCGGTTGTGCGTGAAGACGTCGGCCATGAGCCGCCCGTCGCGGTTGCGGAGCCAGTCGAAGTACCGCCGGGGGATTTCGCTTCCGGGGATGTCCCCTTCCCGCTCGAATCCCAGGATCTCCGCCTCCAGCGCCCCCAGACGTCGGTTGCCCAGGCGATGGGAAAGCAGGCGCCGGGCGGGATGGAGAAGATCGAGGTGGGGGAGTCCGGAGAGGGGATCCGGCAGGCGGTTCATGATGAAGCGCGCCGCCAGGAGATTGACGTCGAAGGCCTTGCCGTTGAAGGTGACCAAGAACCGCCGCTCCGCTGCCAGTTCCCGCAGATGGACGAGCGCCGCTCGCTCTTCGGCGTAATCACGGGCAAAGAGCTGACGGGTCGCGAATCCCCCCTCCTCGAACCAGCCGAGGCCGATGAGAAAGGGCACCGTCCCCGCTCCGCCCGCCAGTCCCGTCGTTTCCGTATCGAGGAAGAGGGCCTGGGCAACCTCAAGCCTGTTGAGGGCAGCGTCGTTCGCCAGAACGGCGAGCCGTTCCATGTCGAGGGACAGCCAATCCCGGACGCATCGCGCCCCGTGACGGACGGACTCCCCCGCCTTCTGATACGCGCAGAAAAAGACCCCGGCCGCGTTCGCCGTTTCCACACCCGGAACCAGATCCTCCAATGCCACGCCGCGTCCGCGGAAGGACGGCGACACCCCACCCTGCCCCGCCTCAGGCCGCCGGGAGAGGATGGCTTCGATTCGCTCCCGCAGGGCCGAGATGTCCTCTGCTCGCGATCCCTCGCGGGAATCGTTGCCGCCGTTGGTCGTCTCGCCTGTCAGTCTCTGTAAACGGCCCCTGACACTCATGGCCGCATGATACCACGCTCCCGGGCAAGTTCAACCGCTATTTATACTGGGATGAGGTTGGCGGCGTCCTCAGGTTCGGTCTGCGCACCGAAGATCCTTCCGCCGCGACCCGGGCGTTCGGCAAGAGGACCCGTCCGATTCGCGCCTCACGGGACATCCGCCCGTCGGCGGGTTCCTAGGATTCAGGATCGATGACCTTCATGTTCTTCGACCATCCCGACTTGTCCGTTCGGACATTTCTGCATGCGGTGAGATGCTTGAGCGTGAAGATGATCCTGCCCTCATGAACGCCTTCCGGCGCAACCCGATAGGCCAGGATGGTGCCGCCGTAGAAGGAAGGCTCCTGTCTTTTCTTGTGAAAGTAGATCTCTCCGCCGACCAACTTTTTTGCCTGGGCTTCGTCCAGCTTCCAGTAGCCGCTTTCCCACACGTTTTCCTGTACCTTGATGAAATTGTTCGTTGTCTCTAAAATGTGGATATTCATGGATCACCTTCCTCGTGGGACGTTTATGCGTTTTCACCTCTCGGCCATACACGGGGCCCGCCCCAACAAAAAACCCTGCCTCATGTAATAGACAGGGCCAAAAAACATTCGTGTTATCGCGATGGACAGAGGGGATCAACCACTATTATTTTGAGGAGCGTCGATTACATTCTCTAAGTTAGACCATAGCCTCATTTTTCGAGAAGTCAAGACATTTCTCCGAAACGGGGGAACAACGACGCGGCCAAGAAATGCAGCTCCGCCGGCGTCCGGGATTTTTTCTACGTCTCGATCAGGTCCAGAATCGCCAGGGCCGCCTCCTTGGCCTTCGGTCCGACCTCAAGGACCGGACCGACGCAGGAGGGGCAGCCGTTCGGACAGGGACAGCTTTCGATGAGCTGACGGGCTAAGCGCATCAGGAGGTCGTGGCGCTCGAAGAGGAGGTCGGAGAAGCCGATTCCACCGGGGTACGCGTCGAACAGGAAGATCGTCGGGTCGAAGGCGTCCATCGTGGGGGTCGCGCCGTCCTCCCCGGCGGGGGAGGCCGTGATCGTCCGACCCTGTTTTCCCGTCCGGACGAACCATTCCCCGCTCTTATCCCCGATCGCCCGGTCGAGATCGTGGAGGTCGGCCATCAGGAGCATCGCCGCCAGATGGTGCAGGGCGTAGGCGGTCCCCGCCAGGCCGTCGATGATCTCCGCCTGATGGAACGGCAGGCGGGACAAGCGGTCCCGGGGAATCGTGAACCAGTAGCTGGTCGTGTGCATGTCCCTCTCCGGCAGGTTGACATCGCCGTAGCCCAGATTCTCCGAGGTGTAGAACTTGATCTTCTTGTAGCCGACGACCTTGCTCACCACCTGGACCTCCCCGTGCTCGACCAGAACCTCCCGCCCCGGCTTCTTCGCGAAGGCATCGATGACCCGGACGTTCGTATAGGTCATGGCGTCGGTGAAATACTCCGCCTCAACCTTGTGGACGTAGGCGGTCTTGCGCTCCAGGTCGAGCTTGTCCACGTAATACTGCTGAGACTCCACCATGTAGATCGCGTCGTCGTGGACGGTCGTGAAGGCGCTGTCCCAGTCCACCTCGGCGATGACCCGGTGGTTTCCCGCTTCGGTCGCATCGACGACCACGACGTTCTCGGGGTTGACGCTCCGCAGGCTTACCTCGTCGGCGGGATAGCTCTCCGCCGACCAGTGCCAGCGTTCGCCCGTGCGGTGCAGCACGCCCTTTTCCTCCAGGTAGTCGAGCAGTTCCTCGAGATTCTCCCCGCCGAAGGTTTCCCCCTTCTCGAAGGGGAGTTCGAAGGCCGCGCTCTTGATGTGGTGCAGGAGGATCAGGAGGTTGTCCGGATTGACCCGACAGAACTCCGGTGAACGGGAGAAGAAATAGTCGGGATTCTCCACGATGAATTGATCCATCGGCGCGCTCTTGGCGATAAGGACGGCGACGCTGAGCCCCGTCCGCCGCCCCGCGCGCCCGGCCTGCTGCCAGGTGCTGGCGATAGAGCCGGGGTAGCCGCAGAGGATGGCCGCCTCCAGGTCGCCGATGTCGATCCCGAGCTCGAGGGCGTTCGTCGCGACCACGCCCATGACCTCGCGACTGCGCAGGCCGGCCTCGATCTGTCTTCGGAGATTCGGCAAATAGCCCCCTCGGTAGCCCGTCACGAACTGCGCGTCGACGGGCTTTCCCTTCGCGAAGCGGTCCTTGAGGTACTTCGTCAGAACCTCAACGTTCAGGCGGCTCGTCGCGAAGACGATCGTCTGCACGCCGTTCTCGATGAGGTCGCCCGCCATCTTCCGGGCCGGCGTCAGGGCGGACTGGCGAATGCCGAGTTCCCGGTTCACGATGGGGGGGTTGTAGAGAATGAAGGTCTTCGCCGCGGCCGGCGCCCCGCTCTCGTCGATGAGCGCGACGGGACGCTCCAGGAGGCGCTCGGCGTGCTCGCGCGGGTTTGCCACCGTGGCGGAGCAGCAGACGAAGACGGGGTCGGCCCCGTAGAAGCGGGCGATCCTGACCAAGCGCCGCAGGACGTTGGTCAGATGGGATCCGAAAACCCCCCGGTAGATGTGGAGTTCGTCGATGACGACGTAGCGGAGATTCGCAAAGAGCTTCTGCCACTTCGTGTGGTGGGGCAGGATCCCGGCGTGGAGCATGTCGGGATTGGTCACGACGACGTGCCCCTGCCGGCGGATCGCCCGGCGGGCGTCGTCCGGGGTGTCCCCGTCGTAGGTGTAGGTTTTGATGTCCGCACCCAGCCCGCCGATCAGTCCGTGGACCTCGTGCATCTGGTCCTGGGCCAGCGCCTTGGTCGGGAACAGGTACAGGGCGCGGGTTTCCGGCTCTTCGAGGATGCGCTGCAGGACCGGCAGGTTGTAACAGAGGGTCTTGCCGCTTGCCGTCGGCGTGACGACCACGACGCTTTCCCCCCGGCGGACGCACGCGACCGCCTCGGCCTGGTGGCTGTAGAGCCGCCCCATCCCCCGCGCCGCGAGGACCTTCGCGAGCGAGGGGTGCACCCAGTCCGGATACGGGGCGTAGACCCCGTCGCGGGCGGGGATCCGGCGGATCGCCCGGACGTTCTCCATGAAGCGCCGGTCGCCCTCGACCCGCGCGAGCCACTCCTTGAGCGTCAGTTTGGCCATGACGGAAAAACACCCCTCCCCGCGGTGCCCGTTCGCGTCGCGACGGTCATGCCGCGGCGGCGGGCTTGGCGGCCCCGAGATCGAACGCCGCCAGGTTGATCTCGAGCTTGTCGGCCGCGAGGCTCTCCTTCATGACCTCGGCGAACTCGGCGCGGCCCACGGGCAGGATGCCGAGGCCGCAGGCGGCGCCGATCATGATGACGTTGCCCAGGATCGGATTGCCGAGCCGGATCGCCTCCTCGGTCGCGTCGATGAACCAGACATGCTTGGACAGGTCCTTCAGGGCGCCGGCGATCTCGTCGAGCGCCGGATAGTTGAGCTCCCCGGCGATCACGCCCACCGGATAGATGGGCCGGTCGTTGACGAGGATCCGGACCTCTTCGTTGCCGTAGTCCTTCATGACCCGGATCGCCTCCACCGGCTCCAGGGAAACGACCATGTCCGCCTTCCCCTTGGGGATCTGGGGGCTCCAGGCGCCCCGGGTCGAGACCCGGATGTGGCTCATGACCGAACCGCCGCGCTGGGAGGCGCCGAAGGTCTCGCCGATGGTAACGTCGTACCCCCGGCGGACAAGCATGTTGGCGAGCACGCGCGAGGCCAGGACGTTCCCCTGTCCGCCCACGCCGGTAATGATGATGTTGAAGGGATCATTCGGTAAGGTTTGCGTTCCCATCGTTCAAGCCACCTCCTCTTTCCGGATCGCCCCCGCCGGGCAGATGAGCGCGCAGACGCCGCAGCCGGCGCACAGGACCTCGTCCACCCTCGCCTTCTTCCGCTCCTTGTCCCACACGAGCGCCGGACAGCGGAAGACGCGCGTGCAGAGGCGGTTGCAGCCGCAGGTCTCGCCCAGGCACAAGGCCTCGTCCACCTTCACCTCATAATTTTTCTTCGCCCGCTTCTCCGGACTAAGCGCGCACATCTGGCGCATGATCAGAACCTTGACGCCCTTCTGGTCGAGGAGGCGGATCAGGGTCTCGCGGGTCTCTTCGATCTGAAAGGGGTCCCGGACCTCCACCTTTGCCCCCATCGCCGCGCAGATCCGCGCGATGTCCAGGGCGGGAACGTCCCCGCCCATGGCGTTCACCTTGAGTCCCGGATGGGGCTGGAAGCCCGTCATGGCGGTGCCGCTGTTGTCGAGAACGACCACGGTCAGCTCGGCGCGGTGGTGGATCGCGTTCACCAGGGCCGGCATGACGGAGGCGAAGAAGGTGGAGTCGCCGCAGACCGTCATCGCGGGCTGTTCCATGCCGAAGCGGTGGAGCTGGCCGAACCCGCTCGCGACCCCGGTGCCCGATCCCATGGCGTGAAGGGTCTTCAGGGTGCTGAACCCGCACGGGAGGGCCGCCATCGAATAGCAGCCGATATCGCCGCAGACGAACCCCAGCCGGTTGTCCATGAGCAGGGCGTGGTGGATCGCCCAGAAAGAAGCCCGATGAGGACAGCCGGGACAGAAGGTCAGCTCACGGTTGGGGGCCTTTGCGAAACTCATGAGCGTCGCCTTCTTTTCGTATTCAGGCGGCATGGCGACGTGGTCGATCCCCAGGATTTTTGCGATCGCCACCGCAACGAGGTCGGGATTCAGCTCGCCAATGGAGGGGAGCGTCCCGTCGTTCTTTCCAAAGAAGGTCTTGACGCCGATCTCGCGTGCGGTTTCCGCGGCCAGGATCTTCACGTTCTCCTCCAGAAAGGGGATGACCTCCTCCACGATGAGGACCTGGTCCGTCGACGCGAGACGTTTCTTGAGCAGTTCGGGCGGCAGGGGCCAGGTGGTCCCCAGCTTGAAAAGACCCACCCGGTCTTTCACGCCGAGGACGTCGATCGCCTCCCGGCTGTACAGGGTGCAGGCACTGCTCGTGACGACGAGCAGGTCCGGTTTCTCCGGGCCGGCGTAGGTGTTGAAGGGGCTCTCTTCGAAGATCTCCCGGACCCTTTTCAACTTTTCCTGTTGGAGGGTGTGTTTGTAGGGCACCGGCGCGCTGACGACGGGCCCCTCCAGGGGGTCGAGGATGAAGCCGTTGTACTTGAACTCCGCCTTCGGCCGCGCGTCGGAGAGCCGCCCCAGGGTCACGTTGCCGCTCGCGTGGGACATGCGGGTCACGCTCCTCAGGACGACGAGGTTCCGGATCTCCTCGGAGAGCTCGAAGGCCCATTTCGTCATGTCCTTCGCTTCCTGGAAATCGCCGGGCTCCAGGAGGGGCACCTCCACCATGCGCGCGAAGTGGCGTGACTCCCCCTCGTTGACGCTGGAGAGCGCCCCGGGGTCGTCGCAGGTGACAAGCACCATTCCGCCCCGCGTGCCGGCCGCCGTCAGATGGAGCAGAAAGTCGGAGGCGACGTTCACCCCGTTCTGCTTCATGGCGCACAGGGAGCGGAGCTTCGCGAAGGAGGCCGCGGCCGCCACCTCCATGGCCACCTTCTCGTTGACGGACCACTCGACGTAGAGGTTGCGCTCCCCCGCCACGTCCGCCAGGTTCTGGACGATTTCGGACGACGGCGTGCCGGGATAGCCCGCCGCCACGTTGACACCGGCCTCCAGGGCGCCCCGGACAATGGCCTCATTGCCCATGAGGAGCACCCGGACGCCCTCGCGCGGATCGATCAGTTTCGACATCTTGTCCTCCGTGTCGTTACAGGAATGGTTTTTCTAATCAAGGATGGCGCGGATGACGGGGTCCCGGCGATCCACGTAGATCAGGTCCTCGGGGTTTCCCGTCCTGGCGATGATCTTCTCCAGGGACGCCTTCTTCTTGTCCCTGGCTGCGGCCTTGAGTTCGTCGAGCACCCCGGCGGGGGGGTCGCGGAATTCGAGAACGCCCTTGCGACGCGCCAGGTCGATCAGGGCCTGACCCGCCTCCGTCCGGACGATGACCTGGTTCCAGGTCCGGGTCGTCTCCCACGTCTCGCCGATCCGGGCGGAGCCCACGGAAAGATCGGCGAACTCGGCCGTCGTGTCGATGCAGACCCCGCAGGCCTCCCGGGCAATGGGCGCGACCTCGTCCCACGGGATTTCGAGGGCGCCGTTCCGGGTGTAGACGACGACCAGGCGACGGCCCTGGGGAATGTCCATCCCGGTGATGTCCTCGAGGGCCGTTCGGGCCGCGAGCAGGGCGGTGAATTTCCGCCAGTCCAAGGCCCAGCCGCAGAAAAGCCCGATGACGAGCTTCAGCTTGTCGATATTGTTGTCCAGCTCCGGCAGGGGCTTCATCCGCATCTTGGCGAGGGCGAAGACCTGGCAGGGCGTGGCGACCACGCCTATGGCTTCGGCCGGGCCCTTGGCCGCCCGGTTGAAGGCGGCCACCGTCGCCGCCGCAATGAACTTGCTCTTGCCCCGCTTCAGGACCTCCGCCCCGTCTCCGACGGCGACGCCCTGCTGGAGAAAGCGGTCCGCGCCCTCGGCAACGATGGCCGTATCGATCAGACCTTCATCGAGGGCGAGCGCCATCAGGGCGCTGACGGTCCCCCCGTGCTGGGCGCCCCTTCGGACGGCCGCATCGGCGGCGCGGGCAATCAGGTACCCCTTCACCGCCCCGATCTCCGGCGTCAGGTTTCCGGGGGCGAAAAAGCGCCTCCGCATCGCATCGAGGTCCGTGGGCGTCCGGGGACAGAAGGCGAAACAGCGGCCCTCCTTGATGTCGCAGGCATCCAGAACGATCGTCTGGTCGTTGTAGAACACCTGATACGGACAGAGGTTGACGCAGGCCCCGCATCCCGTGCAGAGCCGCGCCCGGTGCACCCGTTCCTGGAGCTCTTTCTGCCCCATGATCGTCATTTCCATATGAACCCGACCTCCCTCTTTCGGTTGTTGTCAAACCCCTCGAATGGCCAAAACGCGTCGTTTTCACCCATTTCCCGGCGGCAGGATGTACTGCATCGTTCCGTCCTGCACCACGGCCACCTTCGCCTCGCCCGGATAATCGGCCTCCAGGATGGACCGAACCTCGTCCCAGGTCTTGACGACGACGGCATCATCCGCGTGGCAGACGAGGTCCAGGCTCGTCCGGTCGGGCTGCGGATTGAAGACGATCAACTTCTTCATGAGCAGGCCCACGAACCCCTTCGCGCGGGCCTGGTAGTGGCGTCCGCCGTAGTCAGACCCCCAGGCACGCATGACGTAATGGGGAACCTGGCCCTCCGGGGCGTCGCAGACGAGCACCCCGGTGCCCTGCCCCGGCTTCATCGTCGCCAGCGTGAACACCAGTGCGATCGCGGATTCGTTCGCCTTTCCGTAGGCATTGCAGACCGTGACGTCGTAGCCCACCGCGCAGGGGATACCGTAGTGCACCCGGCCCTCCTCGGCACCGAGGGCGTGCGTCTCGCGGAACGGCCCGGCGTAGAGGTTCGCGATCTCGCCGCGTCGGTTGATGAGGCAGTCCACCTTGAAGTCGAGGCCGGCGAGATCTCCCGCCGCGTCGCATTCGGCCCGCATGATGTTGTTGTCGAAGTTGCCCAGACCCGTCCGGGCGAAATCCCGGAACTGCTGGTTGTGAAACTGGTTGATCGTTTCGATCCCCGCCACGCCGGGCAGGACGATCTTCGCACCGCCGCCGAACCCCACGTGGACGTGGGCGGTGATGCAGCCGATCCCGATTTTCAGGTCACAGGCCAGGTATTCCCGGTTGAACCACAGCTCCACGCCGGTCGGCGTCCGCCCCACCCGGACGCAGTTCTGGAAGGCGTCGTGGTTATAGACGGCGTAGCGCTCGACGATGTCGTCCCCCAGTTTCTTGCGGGCGGCGATCATGTCGTAGGCGGCGTGACTCCCCAGTGCCCAGAGGAACCGGATCTGGTCCCGCTGCATCCCGGCCCGGCGCAGGGCATCCAAGATGGTCGTCGCGACCTCCTTCACCGGGGTCGGGCGCGTCATGTCGTCGAAGACGATGACGGCCTGTTTTTTGCCCCGGGCGAGTTCCTCCAGGAGCGGCCCCGCGACGGGGCGCGCGATCTTCGCCGCGACCTCTTCCGGCGTGAGTCCGGGCTTCTCCAGCCCCGGGGAGGTCAGGTTGTCCACCCCCCAGCGGTCCGGGAACGTCAGCTCCCGCTCCTCGTTCTCATACCAGCGCCGTGACGGCACCCAGACACTTTTCATGTTTGCCTCACAAGATCATCAATCAATTCATATCGAACGATTGCACGCATTTTTAATCAATTGCCTAAAGCCTGCCCGGCCTACCCGATCAGGAGGGCGATGACGCGCCGGGGGCCGTGCATTCCCTTGAAGGGCGTCGCCTGGATGTCCGCCGTCATGCTCGGGCCCGTGATCAGGTTCAGGTGCGCCGGCATGCCACCCCGGGCCGCGAGGATCCGCTCCAGGGCCTGCTCGTAGACCGGCAGAATCCGGTCCACCGGGACGACCACGACATGGAGGATCGGCGCGAGCGAGACCAGACGCGGTTGCCGCTCGTCGTGGACGAGGGCGACCGTGCCGGTCTCGGCAACGGCCCAGTCCACGCCCGTGATCCCGGCGTCCACCTGATCGAAGACGGCGTCTTTGAAGGCGTCCCGGGCCGTGAAATCCGCCGCCTTCAGGACATCAATCCCGTTCGTCCGGCCCCAGGCCGCGAGGTCGAGCGGTGCCAGGACCTCGTCGGTTGCGATCATGACCGCCTTCCAGCCCTCGGCCTGCGCGATCTCCGTCAGTTTTTCGAGGGCGCCCGCGCGGTCGGCGACCCGGTGGACGACTCCCGTCTGGAGGGCGAGATTCTCCGTGAACTTTTCGATCAGCTGTTCCGTGCCCCAGCCGACCTCCGTCAGGGGCGGCAACGGGGGTCTCGCCGGCGCCTCCTCCCGCCGGTCCGCCTTCTTGAGCTTCCCGAGGATGTCCTCTCTCGCAGCGTACGGCATGCTCCCCTCCTTCGTTTGAGGCGTCAGGCTTTCGCCTTATGCCCTTCCCGCTCCTTCCACCGTTCATGAAACGTCTTTTCCGCCATCTCCGGCAGGTCCCGGCTCCGGAACCACCCGTCGAGCGGTTCCACGGACCGGCTCAGGTACCCGTCCCGCGCGCCGCGGTTGACTCGGGGGCGCATGCGCTTTGCCCCCTGCCTCCACAACCGCGGATGCGTGGCGCCCCAGGCGAAGAGGTCGTAAAGCGTCCGTTCCTTCAAGGGCCGCCCCCGGGATCTCAGTCTCGGGTCGCCCGCGGCATCCCGGGCACGGTAGTAAAGAAGCATCCGGGGGTGGTCCACCCCGGCCGGGCAGACGCTCTTGCAGACCCCACAGAGGGTGCAGGCGCGAAAGAGGTCCGACGTCCCGGAGAAGCCGAGGAGGAGCGGGGTCAGGAGCTGCCCCATCGGGCCCGTGTAGGCCCAGCCGTAGGGATAGCCGCCGATCTTCGTATACACGGGACAGATGTTGGCGCAGGCCCCGCAGCGGATGCAACGGAAGACGTCCCGGGCGACGGGATCGTCGTAGAGGTCCGCCCGACCGTTGTCGACGATCACGCAATAGACCTCCTCCGGCCCGTCGATCTCCCCGGCCGCCCGCGGTCCGGTATCGAAGGAGATGTAGGACGCCATCTTCTGGCCCGTGCCGTTCCGGCACAGGAGGCGGATCATGTGGAGGGCGTCGGCCATCGTCGGCACGACCTTTTCGAGGGACATGATGGAAACCTGCGTCCGGGGGGACGACTTGGCGAAGCGGATGTTGCCCTCGTTCTCCACGTTGACGATCGTCCCCGTCTCCGCCACGGCCATGTTCACCCCCGTCACCCCCATCTCCAGACGGTGAAACTTGTCCCGCAGATAAAGCCGGGCGGCATAGCCGAGCGCGACGGGATCTTCCGTCGGCTCCGCCAGGATGCCTTTTTCCATAAAGAGGTCGCGGATCTCCTCCACCGCGATGTTGACGGCGGGACCGATCAGGTGGAAGGGGGGGCGCTTGAGCAACTGAATGATGAACTCGCCGAGATCGGTCTCGATTGCGTCGACGCCGTTGTCGATGAGGGCATCGTTGAGCCCGATCTCCTCGCTCAGCATGGATTTTCCCTTGGTGACGTAGGCGACGCCCTTCTTTTTGGCCAGATCGAGGACGAAAGCGTTGGCCTCCGCGGCCGTCCGCGCCCAGACGACCTTCGTCCCCCGCGCGGTCGCGTTCCTCTCGAATTCCTCCAGCAGTTCGGGAAGACGGGTCACCACCTCCCCGCGGATCGCCGCGCCGTACGCCTGAGCGGCGTCCGGATCGGGAAAGGTCGCGAGCGATATCTGCCGCATGGCGTTGATCACCGGCGGCAGGAGGCCCAAAAAGGCCTTCGAGCGCGTGTTTTTCATCTCCTCCCGGGCGATCTCGACAAACTGTTCCGTCCGGATCTTCATGCGCCCCCCCCCTTTCCGTTGCCCGCGAGAAGCGTGGCCAGATGGAAGACCTTCTTTTCCGGATGATGACGGTGCACGTATCCGGAGATATTCAGGAAACATCCCGGCTCACACAGGACGAGGGCATCGGCCTGGCTGTTGATGAAATTTTCGGTCTTCTCCGCGACCAGGACTTCTGAAATATCCGGATATTGCAGGGAAAACTCTCCTCCAAAGCCACAGCAAACGTCGGCGGCGTTCAGGGGCACGAGTTCCGCGCCGGTCACGGCCCGAACCAGCTTTTTCGGCTGTTCAGAAACGCCGAGCCCCCGCAGGACGTGGCAGGCCTCGTGATAGGCGATCTTCCCCCCGAACGTCGCCCCCACATCCTCCACGCCGAGCACATCGACAAGGTACTGGGACAGCTCGTAGACCCGCGGGGCCAGGGACTCCGCCCGGGTCCGCCAGTCCGGTTCGTCGGCAAACAGCTCCGGGTAGTGGTGCTTGACCGTGACGACACACGATCCGGCGGGGCAGACGATCGCCTCGTCCTCGCCAAAGACCTTGAGGAAGTGCCGGGCGACCTTGCGCGCCTGCGGAAGGTACCCGGCATTGATCGCCGGCTGCCCGCAGCAGGTCTGAGCCTCGTGGTACACGACCTCGACGCCGAGGCGTCTCAGCAGCGCAAAGGCGGCTTCTCCGATCTCGGGCAGGAGCAGATCGACCAGACACGGAACGAACAGAGACACCCTCCTCATGCAGACCCCTCCCTTCTCAACCGTCAAAAGGCCGGATGGCGCGTGTAGAGGCAGACAATGCCGTCCTGCCGGTTGATTTCCGCCTTGGTTTTGCGTCCGTCCGCGACTTCGCGGATGAGGGCGACAATCTCGTCGCCGACCGCCGCCAAGCGTTTCCCCTCGAGAACGGCCCCGGCGTTGATATCCATGTCGTCCTCCATCGCCCGGTACAGTTTCGCCGTGCTGGCCACCTTGAGGACGGGGACGGTGGGAAAGCCGATCGGATTACCGCGCCCCGTCGTAAAGAGGACGAACTGGGCGCCCGCGGCGGCGACCCCGGCGATGGATTCCGTATCATACCCGGGACCGCGCATGAGGACAACTCCTTTTTCGGCCGGGACCTCCCCATAGTCGGTCACCTGGGTGATCGTGCGGCTGCCGGCCTTGACGATGCACCCCAGCGACTTCTCCCGGATCGAACTCATGCCGCCGTCCATGTTGCCCGGGGCGATGACGAAGGGCGCGAGAGGTCCCAGGAGGTCGTGGGTCAGCCGTTCGGCGTCGGCAATCATTGTTTTGATCTCTCCCGCGACCGCGGGGGTCTTTGCGCGCCGCTCCAGGATCGGGCTCGTCCCGATCATCTCCGTATCCTCCGTCAGAAGAACGGTGCCTCCCCGGTCGACGAGCCAGTCCGAGGCGAGGCCGACAGCGGGGTTGGCCGTGATACCGGAGAAGGCGTCGGAGCCGCCGCATTCGAGGCCGAGAATGAGCCGGGAGAGCGGAAAGGGGCGACGTTCGCACCGGCCGGCCGCGCGAAGCATCTCGGCCGCGATTTCAATGCCCTTCGTCGCCGACCGACGTGATCCTCCGCATTCCTGAATGTTGAAATAGTCGACCGGCTTGCCCGTTTCGGCAATGGCGCGGGCGATGCCCTCGGCTTTGAGGACCTCGCATCCCAGCCCCACGACGAGCACCGCGGCGCAATTCGGGTGCCGGCCCAGGTTGACCAGCACGCGGGTGTGGAGCGGGATCTCGACGGCCCGGCCGCAGCCGTGGCCGTGGTAGAGGGGCACAACGTCGGGGAGGACCCGGGCGATGGCAGCCACCACCCCGTTGGCACAGGCGACCGACGGGATAACCGCGACGTGGTTCCGGATCCCCACCGAACCGTCCGGCCTGGCGTATCCCAGAAACGTTTCCATCTACGAGTTTTCCTTTTGCTCTTCGATATCCAGGTTGTGGACGTGAATCCAGTCGCCCCGACGAACGTCCTCCGTGACCTCCCCAATCGTCTCGCCATACTTGACGACCACGGCGCCGGCAACCAAATCGGCCAAGGCAACCTTGTGGCTGTACGGAATCGCCGTGAGCGCGGCAAAGACCTGACCGTCGGGGAGGTAAACGGCCGCTCCGGCGGGAATATCCTCCAGGGCGACGGCGACGTTGTCCCCGGGATGGATAACGATGACATTCGGTTTCACAACAACCCCCTTCCCAGCTCACCGCATGTCTTTATTTCACACGATGCGATGCAAGATCATCCTTCCAGTCTAACCTTTTCCACCTTGTGGAGGTCTCTCACATAGAAGAACGATCCCACGAAAAATGCGGCGCCACCGAACAGGGCGAACAGCGGCAGGAACTTGAAGGCCGTGAGCAAATCATAGCGGTCCGAGATAAACCCGATGAAAATGGGGCTCAATGAATACCCCAGGAGCATCATGAAGAACTGGGCCAGGCTGTACGATATCGCGCGGAGGCCGGGGTGCACCACGTCCTGGGTCACCGCGGAACCGCCGGCGGCGAACATCGGGGCCGTAAACCCGAAGAAAATCAGGAAGAGGTATTGCGCCCTCCCCTCCAGGAAGGAGAAGCCGATAAAAAGGAAAAGCGCCGTCAGAAACGAGGTGACGGCAGGGATGGTCATGCGGGCGTTCAGGAACCTCTTCCGGATCCTGTCCGTGATGTAGCCGCCGATGGGCGCGCCGAAGATGGCCAGGAGGAAAACGATGGATGTCTTGAGCCCGGCCTTGTCCATGGGCAGGCCGTCCACGCGGTGGTAGTAGGAGGGGAGCCAGTTCATCAAGCCGGTGGTGACAAAGGTGTTTCCCACGTATCCCAGATAGGTGAACAGCACAGAAGGCGTATGCAGGAACTCCCTCACGATATCGGCAAACTTCATCTTCACCCGGACGGCCTGTGCGCCATCCCCGGTTGTTCTCACGATCTGCACGGTCTTGTAATCCTTCACCCAGAAGAAGAGAATGGCCACGATCAGGCCGGGGACGGCGAGGATGCCGAAGGCGTATCGCCAGCCCAAGGTTTCGGCGATCACACCGCCCAAGATGACGCCGATGGCCGTACCCATGGGTATGGCAGCCGTAAAAAGGCCGTTCATGGTGGCCCGTTTTTCTTCAGGGAAATAGGCGGCGATCATGGCATGGCCGCCGGAGGTATAGGCCGCCTCGCCCACGCCCACCAGGGATCGCATCGTGAAAAGCTGAGTGAAGTTGCGGGTGAAGGCGCATGCGGCCGCGCCGAAACTCCACAGCACGGCCATAATACCGATGGCCTTTTTTCTGCTCCACCGGTCCACCAGCAGGGAGACCGGAAAGACAAACACCGTCATCATCAGGGTGACGATGGAGGCAAACCAGCCGCACTGGGTATCGGTCAATCCCCAGTCGGCCTTCAAATAGGGGAAGATCGCGGCCACGACCATCCGATCTACATAATTGAAAAGGTAAAGGAGGAAGAGCAGCAGGAAAACATAATACGCGTAGCCTCTCGACACCTTGAAGTCTTGTGCTCCGTGCGGATGTTCTGATGCCTCCATGAGTGGGCTCCTTCCCTTGCGGCTGCGGCAACAGCGGTTGTCAGGTTAAGTCTTTTCCGTCACCTCCCTCTCCGGATTCGTTCATGTTTTGAATATGATCGTGCAACCTATCGAAGGGCTTGCCCATAGTCAAGACAAAAAGCAGGGCGACCGACATTCGGCTGGGGGGCCTCAGGTGCGGTCAACCGTTTCAAGGCGTTCACAAAATCTCTCCCCCATGCAATTCGCCTGTTGACTTTCCGGGAGGCTTGTACTATGAGACTCGCCCTAAACCGATTCCCCAGTAGCTCAGTCGGTAGAGCAGATGGCTGTTAACCATCGGGTCCGTGGTTCGAGTCCGCGCTGGGGAGCCAGAAGATCCAGGCTGTGAGACCGGCATCGGTTTTACAGCCTTTTTTCATGGCCCCGACCCTGATCCCAACGAGGGCGGTAAGCCCTCGAATCACACCCCTTAAGGAGGATATAACAGGATGAAGGATGTCGTTATCGTATCTGCATGTCGGACCGCCATCGGCACGTTCGGGGGCAGCCTGAAAGGCTCCAACAGCGCCACCCTGGCGAGTGTCGTGATGAAGGAGGCCATCGCCCGGGCCGGCATCGACCCCGCCTTGATCGAGGACGTGCGCTTCGGCTGCTGCATGGAGCCGGTCGATACCTTGAACGTCACGCGAATCGCGGCGCTTCTGGCCGGCATTCCGGAGACGACCACGGCCGTAACGGTCAACCGCGTCTGCATCTCCGCCATGGAGGCGGTCGTCTCTTCCATGGCCTGGATCCAGGCCGGACTCGCCGAGATCGTCCTGGCCGGTGGTGTGGAACACATGTCCGGGGCGCCCTATTCCGTTCCCGCCGCGCGCTGGGGATGCCGTCTTCAGGACCAGGTCTTCGTGGATAACCTCATCCACGGTCTCCATGCCGGTTCCCACGTGATTCGCGGCCTGGAGAAGGGCCCCATCAAGGAAGGACCGATCGTCGACCTTTTCCGCGGCAAACCCTACATCATGGGCATCACGGCGGAACTCATCGCCCAAAAGCACAACCTGAGCCGGGAGGAGATCGACGAGGTCGCCCTACGCAGCCACAACAACGCTGAACGGGCGACCCTCGAGGGCGACTTCGCCGCCGAGATCGTACCGGTGGAGATCCCCCAGAAGAAGGGAAAACCGCCGAAGTTCTTCGACCGCGATGAGCATTTCCGGCCGGGGCTCACCCTGGCGGACCTCGCCGCGCTGCCGCCGGCCTTCATCCCCAAGATCGGCAAGGTCACGGCGGGGAACTCTTCCGGCATCAACGACGGCGCCGCGGCCGTCCTGCTGATGTCCGCGGAAAAGGCGCAGGCGCTCGGCCTGAAGCCCCTGGCCCGCATCACGGCCGTCGGACGTGGGGGCTGCCACCCCTCCGTCATGGGCCTCTCCCCGGTGCCGGCCGTTCAGGATCTGCTGAAGAGGTCGGGCATGAAGATAGACGATTTCGACCTGATCGAGCTCAACGAGGCCTTCGCCTCCCAGTACCTGGGCTGCGAGCGCGAGCTCGGACTGAACCGCCAGATCACGAACGTCAACGGCTCCGGCTGCGCACTGGGCCATCCGGTCGGCGCCACGGGGTGCCGCATCATGGTGACCCTGATCCACGCCCTCAAGAAACGCGGCAAGACCCAAGGGCTCGCCACACTGTGCGGCGGAGGAGGCGTATCGTTGGCCGTCGCCTTGGAGGTGCTCTGATTCAGACTTGAATCACGGGCGGGAAACAACGGCGGCCGGGGTAACCCCGGCCGCCGTTTCGCTTGACCTGGGGCGTGGGTCAGGCAGATGGGCCGGCAGGCTCCGACGGGGGAGGCGGAGCCAAGCCTTCCTGTTCCTTGTCACCCGTCTGCGGCCCCGTCTCGACAGGCGCCCCGGGAGGGGCCTCATCCTTTTCCGGCGGGGAAAGTGGATCCGGAACGTCGAGATCCAGCCATCCCTCCGTCGCCGCTTCCTCCGGTTCCGTCAACAGCTCCTCGAACTCGGGAATGACAATGCCCCGGCGGACCATGATCTGGTAGATCCGCTCCGAGCGGTAGGTCACGTAGCGCGATCCCCCCGTCGGTTTGAACCGCCGGGGATTGGGCAGGACGGCCGCCAGTTGCGCCGCCTCCCGGGCCGTGAGGGCCGCCGCAGGTTTTCCGAAGTAACGCCGGGCCGCCGCCTCGATGCCGAAGATTCCCTCCCCCCATTCCGCGACATTCAGGTAGAGTTCGATGATCCGGCGTTTGGAAAGCCGGTTCTCCAGCCGCCAGGTCAGGATGGCCTCCTTGACCTTGCGGACGGGATTCTTGGACGGGGAAAGATAAAGATTTTTCGCGAGTTGCTGGCTGATGGTACTGCCACCCACCTTGAACCGCTTTTTTTGCAGATCCTTTTTCAGAGCCTTCTCCATCGCCTTGAAATCGAACCCCTCGTGACGCCAGAATTTGTCGTCCTCGGCGATGATAACGGCCTTGGCCACATACGGTGAGATACGCGACCAGGGGACCCATTGCTGACGAATCTTGCGGCGGTGGCCCTTCTCCCGCCACTCCGCCTCCCGGTATTTCATGAAGGCGGTTTTCTGGGGATTCTTCCGCTGCAATTGAGAAACATCGGGAAAAATGAAGTAATACGAAACGTTGACGGCAAGCGCCGCCACGGTCACCAAGACGATTATCCTAACCCATTTCAACATCGACGCATTCCCGGAACGTTTTTTTACCTCCCGCGCCTCATACCCCATAACAACGGATTTTAAAAGCATTTTTACAGATGGATGCGTAAAATCGCCTCGAAAATCATCGCTGTGGGTAAAAAAAGTTTTGACATTCCCTGAAATATCCGTTACAGGTCGTCAACTTTTTGTGTGCAGTTTGTCATCCATTGTCAAAATCTGTGCACCGTTGGCAAAATGGGGCAACCCCCGACTACCCAAGAGGAGGTATACCATGATGAAACGGCGGATTTTCCCATGGATGGGGCTAGCAGTCCTGTTCTCGTCATTCATCTTGTGTCAGACGGCTCTGGCAAAACCTTCATACACGGTCAAGCGCGGCGATTCGCTCTCCAAGATATCCCGAACCTTCCATGTCAGCATTGCCGATCTCAAGGCCGCTAACGACATGAAGGGAACGGTCCTTCGACCCGGTCAGGTCCTCTTCGTCCCCGGAACGCAAATGGCCCGGCTGACGAAGTCCAGCGTATCGAAACAAAAGAAAACTGCCTCAACCGCTTCGCGGAATTCGAAGTCGGCCCGGGTGTACGTGGTCAAACGGGGGGACAGTCTGCGGAAGATCGCCCTGAAGACCGGCGTCTCAGTGAAAACGCTCGCGCGTCTGAACCATCTGCGCACCCATCTGATCAAGCCGGGCCAGAGACTCGCCCTGTCGGCCCCGCGCCTACCGGAGGAAAGCGGCAGCAGCGGCACACAGGCCTCGCCAGACGTCGCCCTCCGCGGCGGCGACGAATTAGACGCGGAAGAAGACCTCGGTCCCGTCCGCGAGGAAGACTGGGCCGCCGTTGAAAAGGACAAGCTCGCAAGCTCCGAACTCCTCGGGAAATGGAACAATCCCAGCGAGCGGGAACTCCTGGTCAAGGTCGCAAAGGGCTTCATGGGCGCCCCCTATCGCCTGGGCGGGAATTCGGTTCGTGGGCTCGACTGCTCGGCCTTTGTAAAGAAGATTTATTCGTTTTTCGACATCTCCCTGCCCCGGACGGCCCACGAACAGTCGCGCGTCGGAAAACATGTAGCCCGCGGGGACCTTGTGGAGGGTGATCTCGTCTTCTTCCACACCCGCCGCCCCATCGGCCACGTCGGCATCTACATCGGCAACAACGAGTTCGTTCACGCCGCCTCCGGTCGATCGAAAATGGTCCGGGTCAACAGTCTTGACGAACCCTATTACAGCAAGCATTTCGTCAAGGCCACTCGTCTCAAGGGCCTGGACGACGGCGCTTAATGGTCCTGAGCGAATGCACGAACCCTGGGACGAGTCTCTCGTCCCATTTTTTTTGCCTTTTCGTCCCCTTCGTCCGGAAGAAACCTCCGTACCGACACGGGGAGGCGCGGGGGAATGTTGTTGTCAATCGACAGCGAATATGATAGGAACCGGGCCGTTTCCCGAATCCAAAAACTGCCGGGCGCAACGGGAATCGACAGCCCCCCATGCGGCGTACCCCCGGGTGCACCGCATGTTTTGTATGACCGGCCGGGAAGATCCATCGGCGGTCCCGGATTCTTAACCTTCAACCCTTAGCCCTTCATTCAGGTAACCATGGCATGGCCGCAACGCTCACACAGAAGATCCTGGAATCCCATCTGGCCTTCGGCCGCCTCGAGGCCGGAGAGGAAATCGCCATCCGGATCGACCAGACCCTGACGCAGGACGCCACCGGGACGATGGCCTACCTCCAGTTCGAGGCCATGCGCTGCGCCCGCGTTCGGACGGAGCTTTCCGTCAGCTACATCGACCACAACACCGTGCAGATCGGTTTCGAAAACGCGGACGATCACCGATATCTGACGAGCGTCGCCCGGAAATACGGTCTCTATCTGTCCCGCGCCGGAAACGGTATCTGTCACCAGGTCCACCTGGAGCGCTTCGGCAAGCCGGGCCGCACCCTGATCGGATCGGACAGTCACACCCCGACCGCCGGCGGCCTCGGCCTGTTCGCCATCGGCGCGGGCGGTCTCGACGTCGCCCAAGCGATGGCGGGTGAGCCCTTTTACCTGGCCTGCCCCCGGGTCGTCCGCATCAACCTCCTGGGCGCCTTGCCGCCCTGGGTTTCCGCCAAGGACATCGTCCTGCGCATCCTGCAGCACTTCACGACGAAGGGCAACGTCGGCTGCGTCTTCGAGTACGCCGGTCCCGGGATTGAGGCCCTGACCGTTCCGGAACGGGCGACCATCGCGAATATGGGCGCCGAATGCGGAGTGACGACCTCTCTCTTCCCCAGTGACGGGATGACGCGGGCCTTTCTCCGGGCCCAGGGACGGGAGAAGGACTGGATTCCGCTCGCCGCCGATGCCGACGCGGTCTTCGAACGCACGGTGGACATCGACCTGTCCGCACTCGTTCCGCTGGCCGCCTGCCCGCACGGCCCCGACGAGGTGTGTACCGTCCGCGACATCGGCCCCCTCGCCGTTCAGCAGGTGTGCATCGGCAGTTGTACGAACGCCTCCTACAAGGACCTGGCCACCGTCGCCCGGATCCTCCGGGGGCGAACCGTCCATCCCGATATCAGCTTCATCGTCGCCCCCGGTTCCCGGCAAGTGGTGGAAAACCTGCTCCGGGACGGCTATCTCGCGGACCTGATCGGGGCGGGAGCCCGTCTGATGGAAAGCGCCTGCGGCTTCTGCATCGGCAACAGCCAGAGCCCCTCCTCCGGCGGCGTTTCCCTGCGCACCTCGAATCGGAACTTTCTCGGCCGTTCCGGCACGAAGGACGCTCGGATTTACCTCGTCAGTCCGGAGACAGCCGCCGCGGCCGTCCTGACCGGTCGCCTGACCGATCCGCGCGATCTCGATATGACCTACCCGGACGTCGGCATGCCGGAGCGGTTTTATATCGACGACCGCCTCATCGAGAAGCCGGACGGCGTCATGAACCCCGACTCCGTCCCCATCTTGCGCGGTCCGAACATCGGCGCCCCGCCGGCCAACACTCCCCTGCCGGAGGCGCTCGACGGCGAGACCACCCTCAAGGTGGGCGACAAGATCACCACCGACCACATCATCCCGGCGGGAGCGCGCATGAAATACCGCTCCAACATTCCCCGCTACGCCAAATTCGTCTTCGAAATCCTCGACCCTACCTTTCCCGCCCGCGCCGCCCGCATCCGCGACGAAGGCCGCCACAACATCATCGTGGCGGGGCTGTCCTACGGCCAGGGATCGTCCCGCGAGCACGCGGCGATCTGCCCCATGTATCTCGGGGTGAAGGCCGTGATCGCCAAATCCTTCGAGCGGATCCACGCCACCAACCTGGTCAATTTCGGCATCCTGCCGCTCCTCTTCGCGGACGAGGCCGACTACGACCGGATCGCGCAGGGGGACCGGCTCACAATCCCGAACGTGCGCGCCGCCCTGGAGGGCGGAGAAACCCTCACGGTGGAAAACCGGACGAAACACCTGACGTTCGCCGTGAAGCATACCCTCTCGACGCGCCAGCGGGCGTTGATCCTCGCCGGCGGCGCCTTGAACGCAAGCTGCACATCCTGAAAGAAGGAAAACACAGGAGTTGAACCGATGACTTTGGTGAAAAAGATCCAGGTGAAAACAACCGTCGTCGAGATGGATGGCGACGAGATGACGCGCATCATGTGGCGGATGGTGAAGGACCACCTGCTATTGCCCTTCCTCGAAATGGACCTTGCGGCCTACGATCTCCACGTCAAGCACCGGGACGACACGGACGATGCGGTCACGGTGGAGGCCGCCCGGGCGATCATGAAATACGGCGTCGGGGTCAAGTGCGCCACCATCACACCGACGGAAGACCGGGTGAAGGAATACGGCCTGAAAAAGGCCTGGAAGAGCCCCAACGGCACGATCCGGGCGATGATCGACGGCACGGTGTTCCGCACCCCGATCCTCGTCCGGAACATCCGCCCCTTGGTCACGACCTGGCGCAAACCCATCACGATCGGCCGCCACGCCTACGGCGACGTCTACAGCGGCGTCGAACTCGCCGTACCGGGCGCGGGCCGGACGGAGATCGTGTTTCATCCCTCGGACGGCGGCCCCGCGACGACCCGGACGATTCACGCCTTCTCCGGTCCCGGCATCGTTCAGGGGACGCACAATACCGACGCCTCCATCGAGAGCTTCGCGCAGGCCTGCTTCACCTACGCCCTGGACCAGAAGATCGACCTGTGGTTCAGCACCAAGGACACCATCTCCAAGGTCTACGACGCCCGATTCCGTCAGATCTTCGACCGGGAATACGAGGCGCGCTGGAAGGACCGATTCCGGCAGGCGGGGATCGAATATTTCTTCACGCTCATCGACGACGCGGTCGCCCGGATCATCCGCTCCGAGGGAGGCGTCCTGTGGGCGCTCAAGAACTACGACGGGGACGTCATGTCCGACATGGTGGCTACGGCCTTCGGCAGCCTCGCCATGATGACGTCCGTCCTCGTGTCGCCTCACGGCTACTACGAATTCGAGGCGGCGCACGGCACCGTTCAGAAACACTACTACAAGCACCTCGCCGGCGAGGAGACCTCGACCAATTCCATGGCACTGATCTTCGCCTGGACCGGGGGGCTCCGCAAGCGCGGTGAACTGGACGGCACGCCACAGGTGGTCGCCTTCGCCGACGCGCTCGAGGCGGCCGCCCTCGAAACGGTCGAAGCGGGTGTTATGACGGGGGATCTCCTCGCCGTCGCGGACCCGTCTCCCGATAACCGGAAGGTCTCCACGGAGGCCTTCATTCTGGCTGTCGCGGAGAGGTTGCAGCGGAAGCTCCATGGATAGGCCCAACCTGCGGAACATGACACTGGAGGAGTTGGAGGCCTTCCTTGCCGGCATGGGAAAAGAGGGCTACCGGGCCCGCCAGATCATGAGGTGGATGCATGCCTTCGGAGTCACGGACTTCACGGCGATGACCACGCTGGCCAAGGACTTCCGTGCGGAAATCGGCGCCCGGGCTCGGCTGGACCTGCCCGAACTGGTCGAGACGCAGGTTTCACGGGACGGGACGAAGAAGGCCCTGTTCCGCCTCTCGGACGGCGAGCGCATCGAGAGCGTCCTCATCCCGGGAAGAAACCACTGGACTCTCTGCGTCTCCACGCAGGCCGGATGCCGGATGGGCTGCCGTTTCTGCCTGACGGGAAAACTCGGGTTCCGGAGGCAGCTCACCCCCGCGGAAATCGCGGGGCAGCTCACGGTCCTTAAGCTCCGGACCCCCGAAGGCCCGGACATCAAGAACCTGGTCATGATGGGCATGGGGGAACCCCTGGCCAACTACGACAACACGCTCAAGGCCATCCGCATCCTCACCTCCGATTACGGACACGGCTTTTCCAGCCGGAAGGTCACGGTCTCCACGTGCGGCCTGGCCCCCGGGATCGAACAACTCGGCCGGGACGTCTGCGTGAACCTCGCCATTTCCCTGAACGCCCCCGACGACGAACGGCGAAGCCGGCTGATGCCCGTCAACCGAAAATACCCCCTGAGCGCGCTGCTCCAGGCCTGCCGCGACTACCCCATGCCCGGCCGTCGCATGCTGACCTTCGAGTACATCCTCTTGGACGGCGTCAACGACGCGCCCGCGGACGCCGAAGCCCTGTGCCGCCTGCTCAAGGGCCTGCGCTGCAAGCTCAACCTGATCGCCTTCAACGAATTTCCCGGCGCCCCCTTCCGCACCCCCACGCCGGAAAGGATCAGTGCCTTCCAGGGCGTTCTGCTCCGCAACCACTACACGGCCATCCTCCGCGCGAGCAAGGGCAGCGACATCCTGGCCGCCTGCGGACAGCTCAGCGGACGGACCGTCCAACAGGAGGTTTCCCCATGACGCACCCGCAGCTTGTCGCCGCCATGAGCCGGCCGGAGTTCTATCCCGATCGCCCGGACGCCGTCGAGTTGGTCCAGACCCACATTTCACTCATTTTCCTCGCCGGAGATACGGTTTACAAGGTCAAGAAAGCCGTGGATTTCGGTTTCCTCGACTTTACGACGCTGGCGAAGCGCCGGCATTACTGCAACGAGGAACTCCGCCTGAACCGCCGCCTGGCCCCGCAGGCGTACCTGGAGGTTGTGGCCGTCACGGCCGACCCTAACGGAGAGCCACGGTTGGGTGGAGCAGGACCCGTCGTCGAATACGCCGTCAAGATGCGGCGCCTTCCCCAGGAGCGAATGTTGAAGCGCCTCCTGGCCGAGGGTTCCATGCGACCCGAGACGATGGAAGCCGTTGCGCAAAAGTTGGCGGCCTTCCACCGCGAGGCGGAGACGGGTGGCGAGATCGACCGGATCGGTGGGATCGAAACCATCCGGCGCAATCACGAGGAGAATTTCGAACAGACGGAACCGTTCATCGGCCGGACGATCCCCGCCGAGCAGTACCGGTTCATCCGCGCCTACGCCCTGGGCTTCCTGGAACGGGAGCGGGCGCTTTTCGACCAGAGGGTTGCCGACCACCGGATCCGAGACTGCCACGGCGACCTGCACCTCGAACACATCCTGGTCGCCGACGATATCCTGATCTTCGACTGCATCGAGTTCAACGAACGCTTCCGCTACGAGGATGTGGCGGCGGAGGTCGCCTTTCTGGCCATGGATCTGGATTTCAACGGCTACGCCGTCGAGGCAGTCCACTTCGTCGAGGCCTACATCCGCTGCACGGGCGACACGGAGATCCGGACCCTGCTCAACTTCTACAAGTGCTATTACGCCTACGTGCGGGGAAAGGTCGTGGGCTTCCGCCTCGACGACACCGCGATCGCGGCTCCGGACCGGGACGAAGCGGCCCGGACGGCCGGACGCTATTTCGACCTCGCCTACACCTACGCCGCGCACCTGGAGCGGCCGGCCCTGATCCTGATCGCCGGCCTCATGGGCACGGGGAAGAGCTTGCTGGCTCGTCGTCTCGCCCCGCTCCTGGGCGCGACAATCATCCGGATGGACGTCCTGCGCAAGGAGATCCTTGCACTCGCACCGACGGACCGCCGCTACGAAAACTTCGGCGAGGGAATCTATTCGGAGGAGATCTCCCGCAAAACGTACGATACGGCCCTGCAGCGCGCCGACGACCTCCTGGCGGCGGGCAACTCCGTTATCATCGACGCGTCCTACAAACGGGACGACGAACGGCGCCGGGCCGAGGCGCTGGGCCGGCGTCACGGGGCGGCGTTTTACATCCTGGATTGCCTCTGTCCGGAGGCGTTGATCCGCCGTAGACTCGACACCCGTGCGGCAAACGCAGAGGAACCTTCGGACGGCCGCTGGGACATCTTCGAGGCCCAGCGGGCGGATTTCGACCCCATGTCCGGCTGGGCATCCGGCGTCCATATCGCCGTCGACACCGGAACGACACCGGAGGCCATGACGGCCGAGGCCCTCCGCGGCATCCGGCAGGGACGCTGAATGCGGTTCTTCAAAAAACCTCAGGGGGTTGGGGCGGCAGCGGGGGCGGTGTCGGTCAGGCCCATGGCCTTCTTCCGGGCCTCCTCCTCGGCGAGGCGGCGGCGGGTTTCCCGGAGGAAATAATCCACCTTGTAGTCCAGTCCGAGGTTCGCGTAATCCCGCGCAATCCCTTCGAACCGTTTCAGGGCGGCCGCGTATTTCTTCGACCGGAAATAAAACCGGCCGACGTAGAACTCCTGTTCGGCGAGGTTCCGTCGGCAATCGATCAGCTTCTTTTCCGCCATGAAGGCGAACCGGCTGTCCGGGAAGCGGGCGATCAGGCGCTCGAATTCCCTCTGTGCACGGACCGTCTCCGACTGATCCCGGTCGATCGTCGACCTCTGGTTGTAGTGGCACATGCCGATCTGGTACAGGACGTACGGCAGGTTGTCGTTGGTCGGATGAAGCCCGGCAAATTCCATGTAGGCCGCCTCCGCCTCCACGTAATTCTTGTCGCTGAAATGGGCGTCGGCGATGCCCAGCTCCGCAAGCAGGGCCAGGGGGCTCAGGGGGTACTGCTCCTTGACGCGCTGGAAGTTGTCGATAGCCCTTTCGTACCGGCCGGCCTGATAATCCTCGAAGCCCTGACGGTAGAGCCCTTCGGGCGTCGCCCGGGCCATGTCCTGATGGCTGAACCAACTGCAGCCCGCGAGAAGGACGAGCAGTGCCGCCAGCAGACCGGCCTTCCACGCCTCGCCGCCGCGCCACCGTTCATCTGCGCTTTCCCGCCCCGCGCGGGCCGGGAGCTTCGATCTCACCCGACCGATCACGACTGAAAGACTTTCCCAACAAACGCCTCGAGGCGGTCCTTGGGAACCATGCCGATCAGGGTATCGACGAGCTTTCCCTCCTTGAACAACAGGAGGGTCGGAATGCTCCGGATCCCGTAGGCGGAGGCCGTGTTCGGGTTGTCGTCCACGTTGACCTTGGCAACCTTGAGCCGATCGCGGTTCTCCTCCGCCAGCGCTTCCACGAGCGGCGCGATCGCCTTGCACGGTCCGCACCACGGCGCCCAGAAATCGACGAGGGCCGGTTTGTCCGCCTTGATGACCTCGCCATCGAAATCCGCGTCGGTGACATGGATGATCAAGTCCTCTTTTCCCATGGCGTCCCTTCCACCTCCCTTTTTCGCACTCAAACCTTTCCGCCCTGCCGCCCGGCCCGACGGGGCCCGATCACGGCGTACCCGGGGGCTGGCAACCTATCTCACACAATTTTGCCGGATGTCAAACCCTATTTCGACGCCCCGGCCTTTGACAACCGGCCGCGGTTCTGTTAAACGGTGTTGCATGATTCCTGTCCCGGGAGGTCCCCCGCCATGTCCCGTATCGGCTTCATCTCCGGCACCGCCCTGCAGCACCTCGAACCTTTCCGCACCCTGAGACCGAAGGTTACGGAAACGGCCTTCGGGACGGCGACGGTCCACGTGTCGGAAACACTGGCGTACATCCGGCGCCACGGCCAGGGCCCGGACGACTACATCCTCCCCCACCGGATCAACCACGCGGCGAATCTGAGGGCCCTCAAGGATCTAGGCTGCACGGAGGTCATCGGCCTGAACTCCGTCGGATCCCTGAAGATGCACCTGTCGCCGGGGACGATCGTCGTTCCGCACGACTTCATCGAGCTCTACGGAACGTTCACGGTCTTCTCGAACCGGCCGGTTCATGTCGTCCCCGGCCTTGACGAACCGGCGCGACGGCGGCTGATCGCCGCGGCGGGGGTCGCCGGAATCGAGGTGGTGGCGTCGGGAATCTACTGGCAGACGACGGGCCCGCGTCTGGAAACCCGGGCGGAAATCGCGATGATGACCGCCTTCGCCGATATGGTCGGCATGACCATGGCCGGAGAGGCCGTGATCGCGTGCGAACTCGAACTCCCCTACGCCTCCCTGTGCTCCATCGACAATTACGGTCACGGGCTTATGGCAACGCCGCCGGCACCGGCGCAGATCGCCGCCACCGCCCGTGAAAACGCCGACCGCATGGGACGGATCGTCCGAACCTACCTGAAACACCGTCCGGGAACCCCGCCCTGAGAAACCCGGCCATATCTTCGGAACGGCTGCGCCCTCCCGCCGGCACGCCGCAAAGGCTCTTCCCGATCCCCCGCGCCCGGCCTAAAAGGCCCCCAATTGGCAGGGCTTGACCTTGATCTCCAGGGCTTCGCAGGCCGCGGAAACGTCCATCTTGGGAATCCGGCGACGTGCCGCGATGTCCCAGGCGGAGCGGCAGGGGAGGCGACCGTCGACGCAGGCGGCCCGGATGTCCGTCTCGAACTCCGGAGAAACCCCGGCGGCGGGCTTGACCGCCTTCCGGTCGGGCGCAAAGCCGAACAGACCGAGCTGGCACTTCGTGATCTCCAGCTCCATCAGGTCCGCCGCCTTGCCGACTTCGCCCATCGTGACGTCCATTTCCCGGCAGATCGTCTCGGCGCGCCGGCAAGGGAGCTTGCCCTCGCCCGCCTTATCCCGAATCGCCGCCGCGAGTGCCGGGCTTACCGACCGCTCTCCCCGGTGCTTGTCCGCAAAGTGCCCTTTGTCTTTTTCCGTCATGTTCCGACTCCTCGCCGCCTTCAGTAATTGAGGTAATGAAAGGGTTCGATCGACGACAGGGCCTCCGTATCAAGGGTCTGGATACCGTGCTTCCGGAGGAGCTGGTCCGTTTTTCCCATCTGGTCGACATCGACCACGAAAACGGCCTTCTTGCTGCCCTCGAGGACGAAGCCATAGGCGTTGTTGATGTTGACCGCCTCACGGGCCAGAAGCTGGGTCAGCCGGTCGAGCCCGCCGGGCTTGTCCTCGAGCAGGATGGCCAGGACGTCGCGGAGCTGCACCGTCATTCCCGCCCGGGTGAGGGCCTTCGCGGCGCGCTTGGGATCATCCACGATGAAGTTGATCACCCCGAAGGTATCCGCCGTGGTGATGTTCGTCGCCCGGATGTTGATCTTTTCCGCGGCCAGAATGCGGGTCACCGCCGCCAGCCGGCCGGGTTTGTTTTCCGCAAAAATGGAAATCTGCTGGGCAATCATGGTTCGACCCTCCCTGAAGCGTTCGGGTTTCGTGGGGTGGCGGCGCCGTCGAATATCAGTCCTTGCGGTTGTCCACGACCCGGACCGCCTTCCCCTCGCCCTTCGGCAGGCTGCCCGGCTCGACCAGATCGACCTTCGGCGTGATGAGGATGTCGCTTTTGAGGTCTTCGACGATCCTTCGCCGCAGGTCCTCCAACTGCTTCAGATCCCCCAGGAAGAATTCCCGGTTGACCTCCACCTTGACGGTCATGTGGTCGTTGTACCCCTCCCGGTCGAGGACGATCAGGAAATTCTGTCCGACGCCGGGAATGTCCATCAGTTTCTTCTCGATCTGGATGGGGAAGATGTTGACGCCCTTCAGGATCAGCATGTCGTCCGTCCGGCCCTTGATCCGCTCGATCCGCCGATGCGTGCGTCCGCAGGGGCAGACCCCCGGGATGACCCGGGTCAGATCCTTCGTCCGGTAACGGATAATGGGCATTCCCTCCCGCAGGAGCGTCGTCAGAACCATTTCCCCCTCTTCCCCGTCCGGAAGCGGCTTCAGCGTGTCCGGGTCGACGATTTCGAGGATGTAGTTGTCCTCCCAGAGGTGCATTCCGTTCTGTTCGGGACATTCGAAGGCCACGCCCGGACCGTTCATCTCCGACAGTCCGTAGGAATTGAAGGCCTTGAATCCGTAGAACGACTCGATCTTCTGGCGCATCTTCTCCGAGTGCGGTTCGGCGCCGATGAAGGCGATCTTCACCTCGGTGTCCCGGCGGGGATCGACGCCGAGTTCCTGGAACACCGTGGACAGGTGCAGGGCGTAACTGGGGATGATGTGGATCACCGTCGTCGCGAAATCCCGCATGAGTTGGATCTGGCGCTTGCTGTTGCCGGCGCCGGCCGGAATGACGAGGGCGCCGATCTTCTCCGCCCCGTAGTGGAACCCCAGCCCGCCGGTGAACAGGCCGTAGGTCATCATGTTCTGGAAGACGTCGGACCGGCGCATGCCGGTCATGTACATCGAGCGGGCCACGATGTTGGTCCAGGCGGCGATGTCGCCCGTCGTGTGAAAGATCACCGTGGCCCGGCCCGTCGTCCCGGAGGACGAATGCATGCGAATCAGCTCGTCCCGCTCCACGGCAAGAAATCCGTAGGGCCAGTGTTCCCGGAGATCGTCCTTGGTGGTCAGGGGGAATTTCGCGACATCGGCGACGGTCCGGACGCTCCGGGCATCCACCCCGGCGGCCTTGAGCCGCTCCGCGTAGTAGGGCGAGCGGGACGCTCGGTCGAGGGTTTGGGTCAACCGTTCGACCTGCATCCGCTCAAGCGCGGTCCGATCCATCGTTTCGATCTCTTTTTCCCAGTACATGCCTGTGCCTCCCGCTGATCTTCTGACGGTTTTCTACAACTCCCGGTCGATTTTATCAAGTCCTATCTGGGTTGTGACCGCAGGGGCATGCGTCTCCGAACAGGGCGAGGTCGTTGACCATCACGCCGTCGATGAAGTCCGCCGCCCGGCACCGATCGACATCTCCCCGGTCCTTCGCAACCCAGGGAAACACCCGGACCCCCTCGGAATGGACCCACCGCAGCGCCTCCGCGTCGATCGCGCTGAGCCTTGGGTGGACGCTGTAGACGCCGAGTCGCCGCACGTCTTCACCGAAGCGCCTCCAACCCCGGTCGTAGAGCAGGCCCGTCCTCACTTGTCCGTCCGCCCGTTTCATCTCGACCAGCGCCCGCCGGTCAAAGGCCGAGACGATGACGCGGTCAACGGCCCCTTTCCGCCGCAGAAGCGCGGCAATCAAGCGCTCCATCCCGGCGGACCCCGACCGCCGCCCCTTGATCTCGACGTTCAGCGTCACCTGCGCCCCGACGCGGTCGATCACCTCCGCCAGGGTCGGGATCGGGACCCGGCCGAACGCCGTCATGGCGTTGGGGTAGCTGAAGCGCCGGAGTTCGGCCAGGGTCAGATCAGCCATCCGGCCCCGGCCGTTAGAGGTGCGGTCGATTGTCGCGTCGTGGATCACGACGAGTTCGCCATCCCGAGAGAGACGGACATCGAGCTCGATCATGTCCGCCCCGGCCGCGACGGCCCCCTCGAACGCCGGAAGCGTATTCTCGGGGTACCGTGACGAGTAGCCCCGGTGGGCGATCTTCAGAAAGGCAGAGCCGAAAAGGCGACTGTCCGTCAAGGATTCATCCCTTGAAGATGCGGCGGCCCAGGCGGGAGATCCGCCGGTAAAGGGGCAGGGAAGCGTCGATCTGTTTGAGGGCCGCTCGGGCGGCCTCTTCCCCCTTCCGGACGAGCTCCCCCGCCCGGCTGAAGTCCATCCAGTGCAGATCGCCCACGTCGGGGCGGATGATCACGTCCGCCCCCGCGAGTTCCGTGGCTTCGAGTGTGTTGGCCGCGATTTCACCGGCACGCTGGATAATGCCCTGCGCCGTTTCCATGTTGCCGTCGGGCATCAGATCGCGATCCACCATCACGGCGATCACGACGTCCGCTCCCGCCGCGCGCGCCGCGTTCACGGGAACGAGGCTCGTGACGCCACCGTCGGCCAGGAGCCACTCCCCGTGCCGGACCGGCTCCACCGCACCCGGAACGGCGCAACTGGCCAGCACGGCCTGACGGAGCGGACCCTCGGAAAAGACGACCTGTTTCCCCGTGATCAGGTCGGTGGCGACCGCCCGGAAGGGAATGCGGGTTTCGCGAATGTCGACCTCCGGGAGGAAATAATCGATGAGCGAACGGAAATCCTCGGTGGGGAGCACCGCCGGCCTGAAGAAGGCGCGGACGAGGTGGAATCGGTTCAGGACGTAGGCCCGGGCCTTGCGCCAGCGGCCCTTCTGCTCCGGGGAGATCGCCAGTCCGATGGATTTCAGCGTGGAGGCGCCAAACTCGGGGCTCGACAGATAGGCATCGACCTTGGCCTGGATATCCCGGGGGGCCTGGCCGCTCGCGTAGGCCCCCCCGATCAGCGCGCCGGCGCTGGTCCCCACGATCAGGTCAATCGGAACGTCCTCCCTTTCCAGGATCCGGAGGACGCCGATATGGCAAAACCCGCGGACACCTCCACCACCCAATGCCAGGGCCACGTGCTTCCCCGTCCATTTCATGGCTGTCCCTCCCCCGCCCGTATCCTCAACCCTTCAGCCTCTTTTACCGGCGCCGTCCGCGCCTGTCAACAGGGAATCCCGTTTGGGTTTCCCGACCGCTCCGCTTCGCCTCCCCCGACGTCTCGCGTGCTTGACAAGTTCGGGCCGTTCCGCTATTCTCGCTGCCGCTCCATGGCCTATGAACTTTGACAACCACGGAAGGAGGGTTCCCATGACGACACCGGAAGAAACGGCGGCCCTGAAACAGGAAATCCTGGCCTGCAACGGATGGCTCTCATCCCACGGGTATTTCGGCACGCTCCGGGGAACCGGCGGCAACGTCTCCGTGCGGTCCGGAGACGATGCCTTCCTCATCACCCCGTCGAGCCTTTCCTACGACGAGATGACCGCCGAGGACC
>ENA-UPTA01000218-UPTA01000218.1-activated-sludge-metagenome-genome-assembly--contig:-NODE-218-length-66538-cov-55.420814_pt1 | contig 66538 bp, 56 predicted proteins | sample MGYA00238184_ERZ773361 | MGnify/ENA primary metagenome ERZ773361 (study PRJEB29100, sample SAMN05720205) | activated sludge metagenome | isolation source: anaerobic digester from wastewater...
GAATCAGAACTGGAGCGGGTAGAAATTTACAGGGCCAAAGGCATTAATTTTGATACGGGGGCCAATCGTCTGGAAACTCTATTAGAGGCCGATCTGGTCGTCTTAAGTCCAGGCGTGCCTCCCTTACCCGAAGTACTGGCTGCCAGAGAAAAGGGCATAAAGGTCATTTCAGAAATTGAGCTGGCCTTTCCTTATCTCCGCGGAAAACTAATCGGCATTACTGGTACCAACGGCAAATCAACCACCACCACTCTTATATATTTAATGCTTAAAAAGTCCGGTTTCAGGGTTCACCTGACCGGTAACATCGGCCATCCGCTTATTTCATTTATCAATAAGGTTAAACCCGGTCATCTGGTAGTAACCGAGTTATCCAGTTTTCAACTGGAATTCACCGAAAAGTTCAGGACTGATATCGCTGTTTTCCTCAACTTATCACCCAATCACCTTGATTGGCACCAGACCTTTGAAGCTTATCTCCAGGCTAAGAAGAAACTCCTTGATCATTGTCATCCTGACGATCAGGTAATCATAAATCGTGATGATCCACACCTGTGGGCCTGGAGACAAGAAAAAAAACAAGAACTCTATGCTTTCAGTCGAAAGCATTCAGTACCCCGGGGTTGCTACCTCCAGGGCTCGAAGATTATTTTTAAACTGGGGGAAGAAATTCCGGTCATAGATGTCAATGATATCAGGTTAAGAGGGGATCACAACCAGGAAAATGTCATGGCCGCCAGTCTGGCCGCCCGTCTGGCTGGAGCCAGCCTGACCTCCATCAGGCAGGCCATCCGCAATTTCACAGGACTGGAACACCGCCTGGAAGAAGTCAGAAAAATCAGGGGTGTGCTATTTGTCAATGATTCCAAAGCGACCACCGTTGATGCCACCATTAAAGCTATCGAGAGTTTTGACCAGCCGATTATTCTTATCCTCGGGGGGCGCGACAAGGGGGGAGACTTTTCTCCCCTCCGTCGCGCATTAAAAGGGAAAGTCAAACAAGTACTGTTAATAGGCGAGGCCAGAGAGAAAATCAGACAGGCCATCGAGGGGGTTTGTCCGCTGGAGGAAGCCAGGAGCTTTAGAGAATTGGTCGAAAAGGCTTACCTTTTGGCCAGCCCGGGAGATGTAGTTCTTCTGGCGCCTGCCTGTACCTCCTGGGACATGTTTAAGAATTTTGAAGAACGTGGTCGGTTGTTTAAAAAAGAAGTTAATCGCCTGGCGAGAAAAATCCAGGAGAAAAGATAATGGAAGTTTTCAGGCGGTATTCTTTCGACAAAACACTTCTCGCCACGACTCTGGCTCTTGTACTTATTGGCATCATTATGGTTTTCAGTTCATCGGTCATTCTGGCCGCGGAGAAATACCAGCAGAGCTTCTATTTTCTAACCCAGCAAATTGTGGCTGCTATTGCTGGTCTGATCATGATGATTATCATTGCTTCTATCCGGCAGCCGTTCTTTACCTGGAAACGCCTGGTTTATCTGGCGACTGCTTTCACTTTTGTGCTGCTGTTGCTGTGTCTGGCCATGCCTCCGGTAGCCGGAGCCCATCGCTGGCTTCAATTTTTTGGCCTTCGCTTTCAGCCTTCAGAGCTGGCCAAAGTCATTTTGATCGTCTTTCTGGCCAATTACTGCACAGACAGGGCCCAGACGATTAACCACTGGAAAACGCTCCTGATCCCAGCCGCGGTCATCCTGGCTTTTGTCCTGCTCATTTTGCTCGAACCTGATTACAGCACAGCTGCCCTGGTCTGTCTGATCTCGGCTATTACCCTTTACCTTGGTGGCGTGAAACTAAAATATTTTATAGTTCCCGGGCTTTTGATCTGTATTATCTTTACTATTTTTCTTTTTTCAGCCGACTATCGCCTTAATCGGATTCATGGTTTTTTAGAGCCCGAAAAGGACATGCTGGGCAAGGCTTTTCAGGTCAGACAGTCTCAGTTAGCCATCGGGTCAGGTGGCCTGCTGGGAGTTAGTCTTGGAGCCTCCACCCAGAAACTCTATTTTCTGCCCTGCGCTCATACTGACTTTATTTTTGCTATCATTGGTGAAGAAACTGGCCTGGCTGGCAGCCTGGCTGTTATCATACTCTTTCTCGTTTTTTTAGCCCGCGGCTTAAAGATAGCTGATCGTGCTTCGCGTCAAAATTATCAGTTAATCGCTTATGGCCTGACCATCAGTCTGGCTATCCAGGCTCTTTTGAATATCAGTGTCGTCCTTGGACTGGGACCGGTGACCGGTATCCCACTCCCCTTTATTTCTTATGGGCGTTCATCTTTGCTTTGTAACCTTCTGGCCGTCGGCCTGCTGCTAAATATTTCCCAGAGAAGGGTGGAGGCTAAACCACTGCTATGAGTAAGAAAAGGGTAATCATCTGTGGAGGAGGAACAGGCGGACATCTCTACCCAGCTGTGGTCCTTGGCCAGAAGCTAAAAGAACTGGAGCCAGAAATAGAATTGATTTATATCGGAAGCCAGAGAGCAGTTGAGAAAAGAATAATGAGTGAGCAATCCCTGACATATCTAACCCTGCCCGTAGAAGGATTGAAGGGCAAAGGCTGGAAAAAGCTTAAGGGGTTGGCCCTGTTGCCGCTGGCTCTGGCTAAGTCACTGATTATTATTTTAACCTATCAGCCTGCCCTGGTTATCGGGGTGGGTGGATTCAGTTCCGGTCCGGTCGTCCTGCTGGCTTCTTTTCTGAGAAAGCCTACTCTGATTCTCGAACAGAATGCCCTCCCCGGCTTTACCAACCGCTTGCTCAGCCACTTTGCCGATCGAGCGGTCGTTTCTTTTCCTTCCTCACTTCCCTATTTCAGGGGTAAAGGCCTCCTGCTGGGCAATCCGGTAAGACTGGAGTTCTACCAGATTCAGCGCAAGCAGCCCGGGCCGATTTTGACCCTGCTCGTTTTTGGTGGCAGCCAGGGCTCAAAATTTTTAAACGATAGAATCATAGAAAGCTTGCCTCTCCTCAGGGAGTTAAAAAATTCTCTTATCATTTATCATCAAACAGGAGAAAGAGATTTCAAGCGGGTAAAAGAAGCCTACGAGCAGGCTGGATTTGAACAGATCACAGTCAGCCCCTATTTTTCGCCTATGGCTGAATACCTGGCAGCAGCCGACCTGGTTCTGTGCCGGGCTGGTGCCACTACCTGTGCCGAGCTGATCGCAGCGACCAGACCAGCCATTCTAATTCCTTTTGCCGCCGCAGCTGATAATCATCAGGAATGGAATGCCAGAGAACTGGAACGAGCCGGAGGAGCCGAAGTCATCTTAGAAAAGGATTTCAAACCTGAAATCCTCCTGGACCGGCTGAAATTTTATCTGAATAACCACGAGGCTTTGATTCGAATGGGAGATAATCTCCAGAAGCTAAGAAGGACAGATAGTGCCGACCGGTTGGCCAGACTGGCTCTCGACATGATTAAAGCTGAAGGAAGGAGACGATAGTGGTAAAAAGAGGCTACAGAAAACTCAACCGGATTCACATGGTCGGCATTGGTGGAACTGGCATGTGCGGCATTGCCGAAGTTTTGCTCAATCTGGGCTATAAGGTTTCAGGTTCAGATCTTCAAGAAAATGAGGCAACCAGCAGATTACGAAATTTAGGAGCACAGATTTTTATCGGGCATTCTGCTGACAATCTAAAAGAGGCTGATGTTGTGGTTATTTCCTCAGCTGTCAAGGAAGATAACGTCGAAGTTGTCAGGGCTAAGGCTTTAAAGATTCCGGTTATTCCCAGGGCAGAAATGCTAGCCGAGTTGATGCGGATGAAATATGGAATTGCCGTAGCCGGAGCTCATGGAAAAACTACGACCACTTCGATGACTGCTCAGGTACTGGAAGCTGGCGGTTACGATCCGACCATTATTGTTGGCGGACGGCTAAACACTATTGGTTCCAATGCCAAGCTCGGTGAAGGGGATTTCATAGTAGCTGAAGCCGATGAAAGTGACCGGTCTTTTCTTTATTTATCCCCATTTATTGCTGTTTTGACTAACATTGACGAGGAACATCTCGATCAATATGGAACGCTCAATGAAATTAAAAAAACCTTTGTCTATTTTGCCAATAAAGTGCCTTTTTACTGTCCGGTCATTCTCTGCCTGGATGATCCCAATTTGCAGAGCATTATGCCTCAAATAGAAAGGAAAATTATCACCTATGGTTTTTCGCCTGAAGCTGATATTCAAGCCCGTGATTTTGAATTTGATGGTTTCTCCAGTTATTCAACTCTTTATGTCCACAGTAAAAAAGCTGGGCGGCTGAAACTTAACGTTCCGGGCCCCCACAATATTTTAAATGCCCTGGCGGCCACGGCCGTTGGCCTGGACCTGGACATCGAGATGCGAGCCATCCTGCAGGCTCTGGAAGATTATACCGGCACCGGCCGCCGCTTTGAATTAAAAAAAGTCGTCAATGATATCATGATCATCGAAGATTATGCCCATCATCCGACCGAAATCAAAGCCACCCTGCAGGCAGCCAGAACAGGCTGGAAGCGACGGCTGGTAGTGGCTTTTCAGCCTCATCGCTTCTCTCGCCTGGCCAGGCTCCAGAGCGAATTTGCGACCGCCTTCCGCCAGGCTGATCTGCTCTTTTTGACTGAAATTTATCCAGCTGGCGAAAAGCCGATCCCGGGAGTTAGCGGCCAGAGTCTTTTCGAGGCAATTCAGCGGGCAGGCCAGACCAATGTCCGGTTTGAACCAGAGCTTGATCGGCTGCCAGCTTTACTGGCTGATAAGCTTCGGTCTGGCGATATGCTGCTTGTTCTGGGTGCAGGCCATATTAACCGGATCATACCGGAAGTTATAAAAATCCTGGAAAAGGAGAAAACAAATGGCAGTTGAAAATAGATATCCCTTGACCAAACCATTATTTACAGATTTCCCAGCCGAGAAGCAGTCCTTCCATCGCTCTGAGAAAAATACTGCCACCAGAATTAGAGGCGCCAGGAAAGTCCTTTCCGTCAAGCATCTACTGTTGATTTTTGGGCTGATAGCTGCCTTTTTTGCTGGCCTGGCCAGGGTTTACTATTATGTGATTTCCTGCGACGAGCTGGAAATAAAAACAGTGGAAGTTGTTTCGACCAGCCCACAGGTCAAACAAAAAATAGAGCAATACCTGAGTCAATATCATCTGGGCAATATCATCGCCTGCGATTTGAATTATTTGAGATCGAGACTCATTCGCCTGCCAGGTGTCAAAGATGTCCGACTGGAAAAAATCCTTCCTTCCGGTCTCAAAGTTGAGGCCACTCCTCGTATTCCCAGATTATATGTCTATCGAGGAAATTATCAGTTAGTAGATGAGGAAGGAGAAATTATTGCTTCTTACTCTGAATTGCCTGACGACTCCTGGCCTATTCTTGAGGATAGCGGCAGCTGGCAACAGAACTATAAAGAAAAAGTTACCCTGACCTGCCAGGCTCTGGACCGCCTGCAGCCAGCTTTAAGAGCAAGAATAAGAACAATTAAGCTTCTAGGCCGGTCATCTCTGGAAATTCAACTGGCCGGAGATCCCGTCAAAATAATGACCGGTGATTCCAACCTGGCCGAAAGCCTGAATTATTATCTTTCCAGTCAGAGTGCCTGGGCGGAACAATTTGGCCCGGTTGAATATATTGACCTCAGACTGAATGACCGTGTTTATATCAAACCACTGACTCTGCAGGCAGAAAAAGCTTCTGCCCGGGAAAAGGAGGCAAGTTAAATGGCCAGGAACAATTATCTGGTAGGACTGGATATCGGCACCAAAAAAACCGTAGCAATTATTGGTGAAGTTACCGAAGAACAAAAGGTTGAGATTATAGGTATCGGGGTGGCCGAGTCCAAAGGTATTCGCAAGGGAGTGGTGGTCAATCTGGACCAGACTATCTCAGCCATCAAAAAAGCCCAGGAGGAAGCGGAACTGATGGCCGGAGTCGAAATAGATTCGGCCTATGTCGGCATATCGGGCGCTCACATTAAAAGCTTCAATAGCCGGGGGGTGGTAGCTGTCTCTGGCAAAAACAGGCAGATTACAAGAGAAGATATAAAACGGGTTATTGACCAGGCGCGGGCTCTGTCCATTCCCCCTGACCGCGAGATCATTCATATCATTCCGCAAGAATTTATTGTGGATGAACAGGATGGCATTAAGGATCCACTCGGCATGAGCGGTATCAAGCTGGAAGTCAATGTTCACATTGTAACCTCGGCCATAACCTCACTCCAAAACCTGAAAAACTGTCTGGAAAGGTCCAATATTGGCATTCAAGAAATCGTTCTGAATCAGATAGCCACCAGCTATTCCACTCTGACCCAGGATGAACGAGAACTAGGCGTTGGCCTGATTGACCTGGGAGCAGGAACAACGGAAGTGGCAATTTTTGAGCGCGGTTCGCTCTGGTATACATCCACCATTCCTCTCGGCGGAGATAATTTTACCAATGATATTGCGGTTGGACTTAGAACCCCTATTCCTGAGGCTGAAAAAATTAAAAAGAAATATGGTTGTGTAGCTTTACCGATAACAGAAGAGCAGGAGACGATTGAAGTTCCAACTGTGGGCAAAAGCAAAAAATCGCGGCTTCTTTCCAGGCAGATTCTAGCTGATATAATCCAGCCAAGAGCTGAAGAAATTTTCAGGCTGGTAGATGGCGACATCAAGAGGATGGGTTACGAAAAATCCCTGAACTCCGGTCTGGTCTTAACTGGAGGAACAGCTCTGCTGGATGGTCTGGAAGAAGTGGCCGAAGAAATTTTTGATTTGCCGGTCAGACGAGGAGATCCCAGTTATATTGGCGGGCTGATCGACCGGGTCAGCACGCCCGATTATGCTACGGCTGTAGGGCTGATTCTGTACGGTTATAACCAGATTCAAGAGCGTGGTTTTTCCAGAGATAAAAAGAAAGGCTTCTGGACAAAAATTAAAGATTGGTTCAATGAATAAAAAGGAGGAGAAGATGAGAGACGAAGCTGGCAGCAAAATAAAGTTCCGTTTAGCTGAAGAGTCATTTGGAGCTAAGATCAAGGTTATCGGTATTGGCGGTGGCGGCTGCAACGCCGTCAACCGCATGATTGAGGCAGGAATTGAAGGAGTCGATTTCATTGTCGTTAATACTGATAAGCAGGCTCTGTCAACCAACCTATCACCGGTTAAGATTCAGATCGGCAACAAGCTAACGAAAGGACTGGGCTCAGGCGGCGATCCAAAGGTTGGCCGGCAGGCGGCAGAAGAGGATACTGACCGCCTGGCGGAGGTTATGGAAGGGGCTGACATGGTATTCCTGACCACCGGTCTGGGCGGCGGGACAGGCACCGGGGCCACCCCGGTTATCGCTAACCTCGCTACCGGGATGGATATTCTGGTCATTGCCATTGTCACCATGCCCTTTAATTTTGAGGGCCGGGTACGGTTCCGCCAGGCAGAAGAGGGCTTGCAGGAACTGAAGCAAGTTGTGGACACGGTTATTGCTATCCCCAATGAAAGACTTCTGGAAACGGTCAATCTAAACACCTCTATTTCCGAATCATTCCGGCTGGCCGACGATGTTTTGCGCCAGGCTACCCAGGGCATCTCTGATTTAATAACCAGACCGGGTTTGATAAACCTTGATTTTGCTGATGTCAAATCGATCATGAAGGGCATGGGCATGGCTTTTATGGGCACCGGTCTGGCCTCAGGAGAAAACAGAGCAGTGGAAGCAGCCCAGAAGGCCATCAGCAGTCCTCTGCTGGTGGATACTTCTATTGAAGGAGCCAGAGGCGTGCTGATCAATGTCACTGGCGGAAAGGATATGACCCTGCATGAAGTTTCCAAAGCCTCCCAGCTCATTACCAGTCTGGCTGATCCAGAAGCAAACATTATTTTTGGCACTGTCCTGGACGAAGACATGAAAGAAGCTATCAAGATCACGGTTATCGCCACCGGTTTCGATCATCGGGAAAATAGACGTCCAACAACTGAAGAAATAAGAACCAGACTAACCAGGACCCAGCCGGCCGTGCCGGTTAACTCTTCTACTCCCCCTTATGTTTTTGAACCAAAAGGTAATCAGGAGGTATTTTTCGAAGCTGGTCAGTCTGAACCTGACTGGAAGGAAATGAATATTCCGGCTTTTATGAGAAAAATGAGACAACAAGCTATGAGGAAAACACCCGATGATTTACGCTGATACTGTCGTCGCCAATATCTCACAGTTAGTTACCTGTGCCGGAGAGAAACACAGGATCAAAAAAGCCAGGCAGGGGGTAGGCCCCATAGAAAAGGCCTGGGTAGCTGGCTCCAGAGGACGGATTGTCTTTGTCGGTCAGGAAAACGAGTTCCGGGCCAGAGTATCCTTAAGTGAGGAAGCAAAGGTCATTGATGCGTCCGGCCTGGTCGGTCTGCCCGGCTTCGTTGATTGTCATACTCACCTGCCTTTTGCTGGTGATCGAGCCAGAGAGTTTTCCCTGAGAATTGCCGGCTATACTTACCAGCAGCTGGCAGAGATGGGACTGGGTATTCAGACGACGGTTAAGGCCACCAGGGCCATTTCAGCCGAAGATCTGGAAGGAATCTGCCTGAAAAGGCTGGAAATAATGCTGCTTAATGGGACGACGACGATTGAGGCCAAAAGCGGTTACGGCCTCAACCGTCAGGACGAGCTCAAACAGCTTCTGGTGCTGCGCAACCTGGCCGATCGGCAGCCAGTTTCGATCGTCCCCACCTTTATGGGAGCTCACGAAATACCACCTGAATTTAAGTCTGATCACGGTTCTTATATTAAATTCTTAAAAGAAGAGATGATGCCTGAAGTTAAACAGGCTAATCTGGCCGAGTTTTTCGATATTTTCTGCGAGCCGACCGTTTTCAATCTGGAAGAAACCAGAGAACTGGCTGTTGAAGCGCTGAGACTTGGTTATAAACTTAAAATTCATGCTGATGAATTTGTGCCCATTGGTGGAACGGAACTGGGAGTAGAACTCGGGGCCAGGTCAGTTGAGCACCTGATCAACATCACTCCAGCTGGTATCGAAAAACTGGCCGGCAGCCGGACAGCGGCAGTTCTTCTCCCCGGTGTTTCCTTTTTCCTTATGTCTGACCGGAAAGCCCCGGCCAGAGAACTGATCGACCGGGGGGCAATTGTCGCCCTGGCCAGCGATTTCAATCCTGGCAGTTCCAACTTGCTGTCTATGCTTTTTGTGCTGCAACTGGGCGTTTTTACCTTAAAAATGACCATCGAGGAAGCCATAAATGCCTGTACGGTCAATGCTGCTTACGCCATTGACCGGCAGGATGAAGTTGGCTCAATTGAGCCTGGTAAATCTCTAGACTTGATCTTATGCGATCTTCCCTCTTATATTCACCTGGCTTATGAACTGGGAAGAAATCCAGTCCGGACAGTTATCAAGCAAGGAAAGATAGTGGTTGATGACGGACAAATTAAGAAATAAATAACTCGAAAAGGCAGGCTGATCAGTTCTTTTGTTTCTTTTTCCAGTACAGATAAGCCGGGACACCAAGAAAAATAATACCCAGTCCGGCCATGGAATTTAAAAATTCCTTGATTAATGAATTAACTGAAATGGCCAGAGCAGCCAGAACAAAAAGGGCTGGAGCCCAGGGATAACCCCAGGTCTTATAAGGCCTGGGCAGGTCAGGTCTTTGGCGTCGCAGAATAAAAACAGCTGCCACCGTCAGGCCAAAAAAGATCCATTCGCCAAAAATTACATAGGTAAAAAGCTGTTCAAAAGTCCCCGACAGGCTGAGAACTATGCTCCACAGGCTGATAGCTATGATCGAGACATAGGGAGTCTTAAATTTAGGATGAATCCTGGCTATTGACCTAAAAAACAATTTGTCCTGAGCCATCGCATAATAGACCCGCGGGGAGCAAAGCATGTTCTGATTAGCTGAGCCCAGGATGGAGAAAAGGATAATTAAAGAGATAATAGAAGCGCCAAGCGGTCCAACAGCCACCATCATGACGTCAGCGGCAACTCTGTCTGAAGCGGCTATCGCCGGAGAAGGCAAAATGTACAGATAGGCCAGGTTAGCCAGTAAATAAATGATAATGACACCAAATAATCCAATCAAAATACCCAGCGGAAGATTCTTTTCTGGATTTTTGACTTCACCGGCACTATAGGTGGCTGTTTCCCAACCCTTGTAAGCCCAGAAGGTGGCAATCAAAGCCACTCCAAAACTGCTGAGCAAATCGAGCGAAAATCCGCCAACTCCTGGGGTGATAAAATTAGCCGGATTCCCTTTTCCCGAAAGAAAAACAGCAGCACAGATCCCGAAGATGCCGACTATTTTTATTACTGTTAACAGATTTTGCAAATTTCCGCCCTGTCTGGCACCCAGATAATTGACGGTGGCCAGAAAAACGATAAAGATAACGGCGGCCAGCTTGGTCATGAGTGGTGACATTTTCACAAAAAAAGGCAAATAGTTGGCAGAGAAAGCCACAGCCAGAGTAGCAATAGCTCCTGAATCTATAACGAAGAAGAGTGTCCAGCCGAAAAGGAAAGAAATAAATGAGCCGTAGGCTTCACGGAGATAGATATAAATACCGCCGGCCTCAGGCAATGCCGAACCCAGCTCGGCCAAGGCCAGAGCTCCCAGAAAACTAAGAAAACCCCCGACCACCCAGACGGCCAGCATCAGCAATGGTGATTTGACGGCCCCGGCGATTTCAGAAGGAACCATAAAAATTCCTGAACCAATAATGCCGCCAATAACAATTGAAGTCACATCAAACAGGCCAAAGACCCGGGGCAATTGAGTTTTAGGCTGGCAGGATTTTACTCTCGATTCAGTACTCATGCTTATTTATTGAGGTAAGATAAATAAAAGGAGTCCGAAAGTCAAATAACACTTAATAAATATCCAGCATTCGATATTGCACAGCTTCGGCGATAGCGGCTGCTGATAGTTTATCTTCGCCGGCCAGGTCAGCAATTGTCCTGGCCACTTTTAAAATCCGGTCGTAGGCTCTGGCACTGAACTGAAATCTTTTCATAGCCGTCTCCAGTAATCTCTGGCCTTCCACTTCCACCTGGCAGAACTGGCACAAATCTTTTGATCCCAGTTGTGAATTAGCAAATATCCTCCGTCCCCTGAACCTCTCCCACTGAATCTTTCTGGCCGCCGAGACCCTTTTTTTAATCTCGGTTGAAGATTCGCCTGGTGGCCGCCCGACTATGTCCTGATATTTTACAGCCGGTACTTCGATTTGAATATCAATTCGATCCAGCAGCGGTCTGGATAACCTTGAATAATATTTTCTCCTTTCGATGTCTGTGCAGTGCACCCCCAGTCCAGAACCAATAAACACATCACTGCAAGGATTCATAGCTGCTATCAGCATAAAAGAACAGGGAAAAGTCAAACTGGAAGCTACCCGCGAAATGGTAACGTGCCCGTCTTCCAGGGGCTGACGCAAGCTTTCCAGCGCCTGCCGGCCAAATTCTGGAAACTCATCCATAAAAAGCACACCTCGATGAGCCAGGCTGACCTCACCAGGCCGTGGGAAATTACCTCCGCCCACCAGTCCGGTATCAGTGATAGTATGGTGCGGCGACCGAAAGGGCCTCTGACTTATGGCCGCCCGATTCCCCAAAAGGCCGGCTGCGCTGTAGATCTGAGTAACCTCAATTATTTCTTCGAAGACCATATCAGGTAGAATAGTCGGCAGACGCCTGGCCAGCATGGTTTTGCCTGAACCTGGCGGTCCAATGAGCAGGATATTATGCCCGCCTGCTGCCGCCACTTCTAGTCCTCTTTTAGCCTGCTGCTGACCCTTTACCTCTGAAAAATCAACTTCTGATTTGACTTCTCCAATTAATTCAGACAGCGAATAACTGGCTGGCTTCCTGCCCTCTTCTCCATTGAGCAACTTTACAACTTCCAGCAGATGATCCATCCCATAGACAGGCAGATTCCTCACCAGGCAGGCTTCTCGCTCATTTTTTCTGGGCAGAACCAGACCTGCTAAATTCTTTTCTGCCGCCAGGAGGGAAAAAGGCAAGGCTCCCCTGACCGATTTCAAGCTTCCCTCTAGAGTCAGTTCGCCGACAAAAAGAAAACGACTGAGACTTTCAGAGTTCACCACTCCCAGAAAAGCCAGCAGGCCCAGTGCTACCGGCAGATCAAAAGAAGAACCTTCTTTCTTCCGACTGGCCGGAGCTAAATTAATAATTATTTTCTTGGCGGGAAAGTCAAAACCACAGTTGCGCAGGGCCGCTCTGACCCTTTCTTTGCTTTCACGAACGGCGGCATCCGGCAGGCCAACGATAACAAAAGCCGGCAGGCCAGGTGAGATATCGACTTCCACCTCAACCTGATAGGCTTCTATCCCATGGAGGGAAGCACTCAGAATTCTTACCAGCATTGTCCCTTAAAAGAAGGGACGAATGGGAAAACAATAATTCTCAGATTGCCTGTTATTTTTTCTTAGCCAGGCCAAACTCACGGGACAGGCGTTCAATTTCCTGCTCAATATCTTCAATTGATTGAACTTTAATTTTGGTCGTCGGGAAAGGGGATTCATTTCCTGGTTTAACAAACTCAATTGGGGCCTCTGCCGGTTTTTTCTCTGACTTTCTTTTTGGAGCTGGCCGATCGACCGCTTCCTTGAGTTCAGAAGTGGCCAGAATACTGGCCGGTTCAGCCGGTGCTTCCCGGGCTTTCTCACTCTGGCTAATATTTTCACCAAAGACACTGGCTCTCACCACCGGCACAGTTAGCCTGGCTATTTCTTTAAGAGTCTCCAGCACTCCCCGACCATTGATCGCTTCGGCTTCGATATAAGGACAATTTCGTGAATTCAACAAGCGATTAAGCGTCTCCACTGGAATCAGATTGGGTAAATCTCTCTTATTATATTGGAAAACGAGCGGAATGCGGTTGAGGTCTATACCCTGTTCCAGACAATTTTTCCTGAGGCCATCAAAACTTTCCAGGTTAGCCTCAAGGAGTGGTAGCTGAGAATCAGCCACAAAGACAATGCCGTCCGCTCCCTTCAGAACACTTTTTCTGGAAGCCTCATAAAAAACCTGTCCGGGCACGGTCAGCAGCTGAAAGTGAACCTTGAACTCCTTGATTAGACCAGCCTTGATCGGTAGAAGATCAAAAAAGAATGTTCTTTCAGCTGGCGTCTCCAGACAAACCAGCTCTCCCCGATAAGCAGACTCAAGCTTAAAGTAAATATAGCGTAGATTGGTGGTTTTGCCACTCAGCCCCGGGCCATAATAGACAATCTTAATGGCCATATTTTTGGTTACATAGTTAACATAGGCCATTTCTTTTCTCGAGTTTAGAAATAGATATCATATTCACTTACTTTTAGTCAAATGTTTGGAGCTTTAATTGAAAAAATAAAAAACCCTGAGCCTTTGAATTAGAGCAGAAGCTGTGCTATTTTTTGTCTTCTGCCTGTATCCTCAGCCGCTATTTATCCGATGATACAGGTTCCGAAAGGAGAGCAGAATTGATTGAAAAAAACTTAAGGAAAGCCAGAAGAGTAGCCGTTATTGGCGGCCACCAGCCAGATGAAGCAGCCTTGAAAATCGCCTACGAAACCGGGCAGAAGCTGGCTCAGGCCGGGGCCATTCTGGTCTGCGGCGGCCTGAGTGGGGTTATGGAAGCAGCAGCCCGAGGAGCTAAAGAAGCTGGCGGGCTAACCATTGGCATTTTACCTGGAACCAATTTGGAAGAAGCTAATCCTTTTATTGATCTGCCTCTGGCCACCGGTCTTGGTCTTAGCCGGAACTCACTGGTCGTTCTTAATGCTGACAGCGTAATTGCTATAGACGGTGAATACGGCACATTGAGTGAAATAGCTTTTGCCTGTCTGTATAATAAAAAAGTTGTCGGGGTCAACACCTGGGAAATTGAAGGTGTCCTGGCCGCGAACTCAGCCAGCGAAGCCGTAGAGCTGGCTCTGTCAGCTGAGAAATAGCAAAGTTATAACCGAGAGGAACAATGGTTGAGGAGCAGGCGTTAAGTTCGACCGAGGGAAATCCTGGATCAGCTCAATCAGACCAGGATTCGTCCCTGACCGAAAATTTTAAATTGATTATATCATACGATGGAACTGAATATCATGGCTGGCAAAGACAGCCGGGCAAAATCACCATTCAGGCTTTAATAGAAAATGCTCTCCAGCGACTGACCGGGCAGGTTATAAAACTGCAGGCGGCTGGACGGACAGATGCCGGCGTCCACGCTATCGGGCAGGTAGCCAGCTTCCGGGCAGTTAGTCGGTTAAAAGAGAGTGAGCTTCTCCGGGCTCTTAATGCCTTACTGCCTCCTGACATTAGAATTATGGAAGTGGCCAGAGTGGCCCGGGATTTTCAAGCACGGAAATCAGCCCATTCGAAAATTTATCGCTACCGGATTAAGACTTCAGTCATTCTGAGTCCGTTTGATTATCGCTATGTCTTTCATTATCCCCATCCACTGAATAAGGAAGCGATGTCCCTGGCCGCCAGATGTTTTGAACGTCAGGATGATTTTACCGCCTTTTCCTCCGGTTTTTATCAACATCCGGTCAGACATGTCTATCACTCTATCCTGGAAGCGGCAGACGAGGAGTTAGTTTTTACCATCGAAGCCAATGGCTTCCTCCGGCACATGGTCAGGACAATTGTCGGCACGCTGCTCATGGTCGGACGCAACAGGTTGGTCCCGGAAGGAATAGAAGAACTTTTCAAAGGTAAAAAGAGAACCAGGCTTAGCCCAACTGCCCCGGCCAGGGGCCTTTATCTGGTCAAGGTCATCTACTGACCAGCTGGCCAGTTAACTCAGGGTCAAACCCATCAGGTATGCATCTTCGACTGGATTTGTATAATAGTCTTTTCGGATACCGATTATCTGAAACCCCAGCTTACGGTATAAGGAAATAGCCGGGCGGTTGGAAGTTCTAACCTCAAGAGTTACCAGTTGGGCGCCGCTCTCGCGCAGGTGCTCCAGAACATAGCGCAGGGCCAGTTCGCCGTAGCCTTTCCCCTGATAATCGGGATGTATGGCCACATTATTAATCTGAGCCTCATTTCCTATTAACCAAAAAATTATATAGCCAATGATCTTCTTGTCTTCCAGCTGAATGACAGACAGCGGAAAAGAAATGCTTTTGTTTTGAATTTCTCCTAAAAAAGTTTCGGCAGTCCAGGGATTGGAAAAGCAAACTTTCTCTATGGCCAGGACTTCTTTCAGGTCTTCTGGCCTCATCCGGCGGAATAAGACTGGATTATCTCCGGGCTTGGACAGTTTTTTTCTCCTCGGCCTGAGATGGACGGTAATAGATTGGTTCAACTTCCTCCGGTTTCAGGCCCTTCCCTTGAGCCAAAAGTGCTTCCCCCAGTTGCCCAATTTCAGCCGCTAGATAATAGCTTCTCTCTGTTATAACCGCCCGCTTGCCAAGTTTTGTTTGAATAAGCGGAAGATATACATCAACTCCTGTCCCAATAAAATATACTGGCTGCTCGACTGAAATCGTCGCCAGAAATGTCTCTGGCTCATAAGCACCGGCAGGCACTATCTCGTGCAATCCAGACTTTTTAACCTGATAAAGGCAGGCAAAGATTTCGCCCTTTCTGGCATCAATGACTGGTGCTATGATTTTAACTCCTGGCCAGAGCAATTTCATAGCCAGAGCGTTCAGGGCAGAAACCGCCGCCACCGGCCGGTCAGAAGCCAGAGACAAAGATTTGGCCAGACTGAGGCCTATTCTGATGCCGGTAAAAGAACCGGGTCCAGCTGCCACCGCCAGCCCGTCCACCTCATTTATTTTTTTCCCCGTAATTTTAAACAAGGCCTCCAGGGCCTCAAACACCTGGCGAGAATGATTGAAGGGTGAAAGGTAATTGATTTCAGCTAAGAGCTTCCTTCCTTCGACCAGACCAACTGAACCGAAACGGGTGGTTGTATCCAGGCTCAAAACCAGCATCTTTGAACCAGTGGCCAGCACTGCCAGCTGATCAGCCTTATAGCTTGGCAACTACGGCTTCAGCCACATCCAGAGTTTTAGCTGAGCCACCCATATCATAGGTTCTGACCTTACCTTCCTTGATGACCTCGGCCACGGCTCCCTCCAGTCTGGCGGCGAGATCTTTTTCACCCAGCCAGTCAAGCATCATTTTTGCTGCCAGCAGCGTAGCGGTCGGATTAACCTTGTAAAGACCGGTATATTTGGGAGCCGAGCCATGAGTTGGTTCAAAAACAGCGTAGCTATCGCCAATATTTCCAGCACAGGCAAAGCCAAGACCTCCAACCAGTTGGGCAGCCAGGTCGGAAATGATATCGCCAAACAGGTTTTCTGCCACCAACACATCATAATCCTGAGGATTTTTGATTAACCACATGCACATGGCATCGACATTGGCTTCAATAAACTTAATATCAGGATATTCAGCCGCTACTTTTCTGGCCTCCCTCAGCATCAATCCACCGGTCTCTCTTAAAACATTGGGTTTTTCGACCAGGGTAACCGATTTTCTTTTATATTGCCGGGCATATTCAAAAGCCGCCCTGACGATGCGTTCGCAACCTTTTTTAGTCATAATTCTGGTAGAAACAGCGATTTCATCAGCAGGGACATCCTTAAAGTCCTTCATTTTAGGATGGAGCATCAATGCCCGACGAACTTCCTCGGGCAGGGGAAAAAATTCTACGCCAGCATAGCTACCTTCGGTATTTTCCCTGAAAATGACCAGATCAATATTGTCGCGATAATTAAGCGGGTTGCCTGGATAGGCCTTGCATGGCCTAAGATTTATATACAGGTCGAACAGTTGGCGAAGTTTAACAATCGGGCTAACATAGGACAGCCCCTTGCCCTGAAGCTCAGGGGCCAGTTCTCTGGCTGCATCCTCCTTGGGTTTAGAAGTGATTGCCCCAAACAGACACGCATCGGTTTCTTTTAAAAGTTTAATAGTGCGATCAGGTAGGGGATTTCCTTCCCGACACCAGAATTCCCAGCCGATATCGCCGTAAATGTACTCAGCGTCGAGATTAAGTCGCTTCAGGACGATCATGGCGGCTTCGATAACCTCTTTGCCGATCCCGTCACCAGGTAATATTGCCAGACGATATTTAGCCATCTCCGATACTCCTTGAATAAAGATAATTTAAATCTAATTATCTTAAAAAATGGAGGATAAAGTCAACGCCCGGACATCAAAAACCCTAGACCGGCAGCCGGGCTTTTGATCCTGGCTCGGTTCTCCGTGTCGGGCTAACTGAAAGCTCTGATCGAAATTATTAAACAGAAAGCCCGGGTCAGACCGGGCTTTCTGTTTAAATCTTTAATAATTCAGAGCAGGTTGGATTATTCAAGCCAGATCTTCACCATCTCATCCTCATCATTGACTTCAATAATAGCCATAGGTCCAGCCTTTTTTAGTTGGTCCATCAGGTCCTTGATCTTCAAAGAATCATCCTTGTCTTTCATTTTAAAATCTTTGTTTCCTGCACAGCTCATCAATATCTCTACCAGTGAAATAGGCAGAGTCACTTTTACCTTTTCCTGGCCGCTGGTTTTATCAATGACCAAAACCTTGAACCATTTGGCCTCACCTACTGATTGGCCTTTAGAATTCTCCTGGACAGCCTTTTTTATAACCTGATAATCGTCCTTATCCAGGGCTAGAGATGGCCCAGCCGTCAGATAAAGAAACGCCACCAGCAGTCCAGCTAGCAAGACTTTCTTTTTCATTTTCGTCCTCCTCATACTTTAAGAAATTATTCGATCCAGATTTCAATTAAATCACCGTCTCCCTCAATTCTGACCAGCTTTTCTCGCGATTTGGCCAGGTCGCTCAGAAGCCGGTCAAGATCGTAGCCCTGCTGTTTGATCCGATTTTTGTCTTCTTCAGACATAGCCTGAAGAGCCAGATCAGCCAGGGCCAGAGGTAAATTAATTGAAACACTGGGAGCTTTTTTGCCTTTTTCATAGATTCTGATTTTAATCAGGCGGTGTCCCCCAGAAACAGGATCATCTTTTATCTCTTGAAAAGATTCAGGAGAAATTCTAAGCAGTGCAATTTTTGCCCGATCAACCAGTTCCTGATCCTTTTCTTCCGCCATCAATTTTTTCAAAACAGGTACAGCCTTCCTGGCAATTTTTTTGTCGTCAAGGTAACTCAACTTAAAAGCAGCATAATAACGTATTACCCTGGATGGATCATTCAGGCTGTCAGTCAGTATCTGAGCGAAACTTGTCTGCCCGCTTTTGTAAAGAGCAAAAGCCAGATCGAGACTGGCAATTCTGGCCTCTTCCACCAGCCCTTCGGGCATATCCTGCCTTTTCAAAAATTCTTCAAAAGTCTGCCAGGCCTGAAACTCTTTGCCTTTCTGTTCAGACAAACACTTGCCTTTATAGAAGAGAGCCTGAGCATAAAAAGGACTCTGAGGATAACGACTCAGGAGCTCACTCAACTTTTGTTCAGCCTGCTCCCATTTTTTGTCAAAAATGAGTATCTTGGCTTCTTGTAAGAGCTGCTCATCCGGCTTGATCTTTTCTCCTGATGTCCGGGCAGAAAGGCCGGCCGCCAGCAGCAATAATAGGCCAGCTAATAAAATCAGAGTCTTATTCCGGTTCTTCACCTTAGACCTCACTTGTTTGTAATTCCTTTTTGACCAGATTAATTTTCAGTAAAAGCTGGTGACCCTCGATGATTTCCCTGAGACTCTGGAGCTCAGCTTCTGACATTTCAGGGCTCAGCTGGATCAGCTCCAGAAAAAGCATTTCAATCTGGTCACAGAGCATTTTGGCTTTGGCCAGCTTGACTTCTTCCAGCTGATTGTTTAGATATTTTTTCTCTGTTAACAATTTTCTTATCCTGTCCTTGGTCAGGAGAGCAGAGGCCTGGTGGGGACTTTTCGCCTGAAGAAGTTCCAAAAGTAAATACTGGCTGCGCTCCAGGTAATCCAGTGTTTCTCTCTGAGCCAGAGCCAGATCCACTCTCTGGACAAAGCCAGCTGGTAAATTAACCTTTGAATTCCCTCTGCTGGACGACTCGGGCCATTTTTCTGGCCGCAAAAAGAGATAACTAAAAAATATACCCAGCAATAAGCCGGCCACCAGGCCGGCCATCGCTGGCTGCCAGCGGCGATGTTTTAAGGCAGCTGCGGTGCCGGCTGCTGATTGGCTTTCTTTTTGCCTGAAGGCACTGTCGGTAATAGCCACCTGTAACCTGTCCCAGTCAATGTCAGCCATGGTTTTACCGAGTTCGTTTTTCCAATCCTCTGTGCGGCCGATGACATCTTTTATTTCATTTAATTCTTTCTGGCAGCGCTGGCAATGAGCTAAATGCTCAGCCATCATCTTTTGCCGATCAGTATCGAGCTCGCCAAGAAAATAGGCCAGCCAGTGCTGTCGGTAGTGACGACAATTTTTCATCTCTCGCCTCCCAGCTGTCTGGCTAAAAGCTTCCTCAACTTACGCACAGCTTTATAGTGCAATGATTTAACAGTACCGGTTGAAATCCTTAGCTCCTCAGCAATCTCCTCATACTTGAGCTCCCGATAATGATGAAGAATAAATACTGCCTGTTGCTTGGCTGGCAAACAGCTAACTGCCTGACTGATCAATTTCCCAGGATTAAAGTGGGCCGGGTCCTGATGACCATCAGCTAAATCAAGCCGTTCCGGGCTTAATTGATCCAGGCTCTCTTTTTTTCTGGTTTTCTGTCTTCTTATAAAATCGAGGCAGATGTTTCTGGCTATCTTCATCAACCAGGCGCTAAAGTTCTCGCCCGAACGATAAGTGTTAATTTTTTCATAAAGTCTTAGAAACGTTTCCTGGACCAGATCAAGGGCATCTTCTCTCTCCTGGACCATTGAATAGGCCAGGACGAATATTTTTTGTTGATAGAGCCCGACCAGTTTCATAAAGGCCTCTTTATCTCCGTTTTTAATTTTAGACACCAGAAACTCTGGATTCGATTGACCATGATCAGCATTTCCCTGTTCCATTCTCAAGTCTTATCCTTTGCCTGTTTTCCTGGTTGTTAATATACATTTATTCAGATTAAATAAGAATCTCTTTCACTGGAAGTTTTGAAATAAGATAAGAATCGGTCGGACAGCCAGACTACTAAATGTCTATTCGGGATATTTTCCCCTGACCTGGCAGAAAAGAAAGGCAGATCTGGCTGATGATAGTCAGAATTAGAAATGGCTGGCCACCATTCTAAGTCAATCTGGCCTCTATTCTTTTTGACTTGTTGGTGAGTTGGACAACCAGCTATCCTGCCCATCAATAGCTGGGAATAGCTTAAGCCGATGATAGCTCCCCCGGCCATTTTGTTACTCTGCCAGACAGTCATCTTTCTCTCCTTAATTCCTGCTTACACCAGAAATTACGGAAGAAGAGAGAAAAAGGTTTACTCTGGCTTCAAGAAGTGGAGAAACCTGGCCTTCTCAGACTGAGTTATCAGACTAAAAGGGTTAACTTGACCGCAAGGGCAGAAGAACTACTCTTCCGGCTTTTCTTTTTTTGTTGATCAGAGAGGTTATTAGTAGCGGTTGAAATTTCTTCCGCCGCGGGGTCCTGACCCCTGGTGGCCGTCACCGCTTCTTCTTTCCCCCTGAGGTCTGGCCTCATTGACGATGATTTTTCGTCCATCAAACTCAGTTCCATTTAGCTTGTTCTTAGTTTCTTCCGCCATGTCTTCAGTTGACATTTCAACGAAGCCAAAACCACGACCCTGCAGGATGTTAACTGAGGTAACTTCTCCAAACTGAGAAAATAACTCCTTCAGTTTTTCCTCGGTAGTCCTGTAGTTTAAGTTACCTACATAAAGTTTAGCAGACATAAAAAAAACCTCCTCGACCTCTCCCCGCCGGCTTTCTCCATTTCGACCCGAGACCACTCAGCGGAAAGGGCTTCAGCTATAATGACATAAGAAAAAATTAAAATCAAGCAAATTCTAAGTTCTTCAGGTAGGCGGATGCAGGCGTTTTTTAAACCAGATCCGGACGGCCTCCATTTTTTTGCGTTGAGCGGCTGGAGCCAGACCGCGACAGGTACAATATTCTTCAGATCCAGGAGAGGCCCCCCATCGGTATTCGACACAATCATTGGGATTATAACCCATTTCGAAAGCCTCCTCTCTTCCTATTACCTCCTCCAGGGTTAATACCCAGAGACTGCCATCCGAGCGCCGATAGCTAATTTTTAATTCTCTGGCCAGGCTGGAGGATGTTCTGGCCAGTCTATTTCTTATTTTTTCATGGGATTCAGAGCGGCCAATTTTATACCGCTCCGGGGCTTTAACGACCTTTTCGGGAAAACTCTTGATAGTATCAATGGCAATTAAAAGGCGTAAATCGCGGTTGGGTGTTGAGTAATCTTCCCACGGGCCGCTGGTCTGGAAGATGGCCGCCCCGGATGGCATCGGAATAACATAACCAGGATGCGCCCGCTTAAATTTTTCTGCCATCTCGACTGAATCAACCCTGACCAGCAACTGCTCATGTAAGGCCAGAAAAAGCTCTTTTAGAACAACCTCAGGGGCTAATGGCCGTGGATTTATCAACCGATCCATCCGGTCATAAAAATCTTCAGGGTTCAGATTCAGCTGTTCAAAAGAGACGTTACCGTAATCCTGGCTGGTTTCTATTTCTCTGTTGGTCATTAACTCGAGTTTATTATTTTTTCTAATAATTGGTCGGAAAGCCTTAAAACCGGGCTGGCCGACCACCTCTTCAGTGGCAAAAAGAAAATTGCCTGGCCAGAATCTCTTGATGCCAACCGTATTATCTGGCTGAGCATCCACGGCCAGCATTTCACCCGGCTTATCCTTAAGCTGAGGCTGCCAGTGAACAATGACCAGGGTGTGACCATAAGGATCAGCAAAAACTGTCCCGGGACGTAGATCGCGCTGGGTGAGTGGTAATGGATAATAATCAGAAACCTCAGCTTTTAAAGCTGTTCGGGCTGTTCCAGAGTGAACAGTATCCATAACCAGGCGCATTAGCCGGTAAAACTTATAAGCTTCGTTTCCCCGAGGAGCAGGCATTTCATTGTTGAACCATTTCTGACAGACAGGCATCTGGCCCAGGGAACCACGTGAACAGGCATGAAACCCAAAGGGCAATCTCAGCTTCCAGGCAAAATAGCCTCGGAGAACAAATGGATTATCAGCACAATCTGGCTGGAGTTGATATTGGCTTCGGTCTTCTCCAAGACCAAGGTGATTATAAAGAAAATTTCGCTCTGGATCATTAAGAGCCATGCTCAGGTTCGGCCAGGAATCTTTTTCCTGACTATCACCAAAGAGAGCCTCAATCCAGGCTGAATAGAGGTTCTCTTTTCCCCTATTCCAGATATTTTCTGCGAACCAGTAACAGGCCGAGGATTCAGGTTGGCGAGTGGCAGCAGAAACTTCAAATTCCAGAGTCTTTATAACCTGCCGGCGGCGTCTTATGATCAGGCGGTATTTCCCTGGCAGGCTGGTCTGACCTGACCACCACTGCCAGAAAGGCGGGCCACCATTCTTTTTATGCAAATTTAGCCGAATCTCCTGATGATGGGGATTAAGAGAAATAACATTAAGGTCACTTCCCATAAATTTTTCCTGACTTTCTGACACCAGGATCAATCTGAATTCCTGGCCTGGCCCTGGCGCCGAAGGCGAAAGGAATGCTTCTATTTTTTCTTCTCCGGCCAGAGCCGAACAGCTGACAAGCAGACAAGCAATGGCCAGAAACCAGCAGCCAGTTGAAAGGAATTTTATCAGCTTCATAATTTAAGATGGGGCATATTTCTTCAAGTTTTTATCTTATCGCAGGTCGAGATTTTGTCAATCTGATAGTCGGCTGCCTGTCAGCTATTTTTTTAACTAAAACTAAAATTACTCTGTTAACAAATAACATTCTCTTCTACTTGTTTATTTTTAGGGCCAGCTAAAGTAAAATTAAAAAAAACGGACAGGAGCAAAGATGAACAAAAAAACTGCCTGGGTGGTCATTGTTTTATTTTTTGCTATTCTTATTGGGCTTTTGATTGTTTCTTATACCGTTTCCAATCTTGGTCCTCGAGAAGTAAAGATTGCTGCCAACACTTATCTGGAAATACGACTCAACGGTCGCTTGGAAGAATATGTTTCCTCAACCTCATTGGCCAACGTTCTAGAAGGTCGAACTATTTCCCTCTTTGATACCTGGATGAATCTGAGAAAAGCCGCGGTTGATCCCAGGATAAAAGCAGTTGTCCTTAAATTCGGCCTGCTTGATGCTGACTGGGCTAAAATCGAAGAGCTGCGTCAGGCTGTGCTGGAATTCAGAAAATCAGGTAAGCCAGTCATCTCCTATTTTGAAGAATCTCCAGAAGCCGATAAAGAGTATTACCTGGCCACAGCCTCAGACCGGATACTAATGCATCCTCTGGGCTGGCTGGGAGTCAATGGTCTTTCGAGTTACGTTTTATTTTTTAAGACCGCTCTGTCCAATCTCGGCATCAAGGCTGAATTCGAGCACATTGCTGAATACAAAACTGCTTACAATCAATTTACAGAAAATGGTTTTACCCCTGCTCATAAAGAAATGATGGAATCCATCTACCAGGATATTTTTGACCATTATTGCCACCAGATGGCTGCCGCCAGAAAAAAATCACCGGAAGAAATGAGAAGCCTCATCGACCGGGGCTATTTTCAGGGAAAAGAAGCAGTCACCGCTGGTCTGGTTGATGCCCTGGCCTATGAAGATCAATTGCTAAATCATATGAATCTTAAGGGGGTAAGTCGCCTGCAGAAAATTTCCAATGAAAAATATACGCCTATAGCTCCGGCCTCCGTCGGTCTTGATGTTGGTAAAAAGATAGCCATGATTTTCGCCTCAGGAACAATTATCAGCGGAGAAGAACAAACCCTGGCCCTGGGCAGCGAGACTGTAGCCAGGTGGCTGAGAGCAGCGGTTAAAGATGACTCTATAAAGGCGATTATCGTCAGGGTGGATAGTCCAGGGGGTTCGGCCGTTGGTTCTGACATAATTTACCATGAGCTTATCGAGGCCAGGAAACAAAAGCCGGTAATTATTTCTATGTCCGGACTGGCTGGTTCGGGAGGCTACTGGCTGGCTTTGGGTGGCCAGGAGATTATTGCCCAACCCCAAACTCTGACCGGCTCAATAGGCGTTATTGCCGGCAAATTCAGCTTCGGTCAGCTGCTGGAGAAGCTCGGTATTAAGGCTGAAAAAATTGTCATCGGGCGTCAAGCTGACGCCTTTTCAGTTTATAGAGAGTTTTCTCCTCAGGAAAAAGAGATACTGGAGAACCAGTTAACTTCTATCTACCGGGAATTCCTGGAAAGAGCAGCCGCGGCCAGAAACCTGACAGTAGAAGAAGTTGACAGAATTGGTCGGGGGCGAGTCTGGACAGGAAAGCAGGCCCAGGAACTTCATCTCATCGACCGGCTGGGAGGCTATGCCGAGGCTATCGAGGCAGCCAAAAAGCTGGCTGGTATTAGACCGGAAGAAAAGGTGAAAATGGTTATCTGGCCCAAAAAGCGCTCCTGGCTGGATATCGTTTTGGGCCGCGAAAAAGGAGTTGTTTCCATCAATCAAACAGCTCAGTTGGTAGAAAGCCTCAGGACCTGTCTAAATTACGGTTCTGAAGCTCGAGTCTGGTCTTTAATGCCCGGCTGCTGGCTGCCCTGAAGTTTCTGTTTTTTTTCTGACAATCATTTTTTCTTCGGGTTTGATCAACCACAGCCTTTCTCTGGCCTCTTTCTCCAGAGATAATGGATTGGTCTGGAGATCTTTTATCTCGGCTTTTAACTTCTCTATTTTCTGATCATATTCCTTAATCTGAGCTTCAAGCTCACTGTATCTTTTTTTCTGTCTTTGGATGTCCAGGAAGCCCTTTTTCCCGAAAAAAGTGGTGACCAGACTGGCCAGAAGTAAAATAGCCGCAATCAGATATAACAGTTTGTGACCGACAGCACTTTTGTCCTTAGTTGAAGTTGCCTTTAACATAGGAGCTTTACTCCCAGCTTAAGTAAAGCTTGAGCTTCCCGCCTGGTTTCAGCTTCGCTGTAACAGCGGACGACCGGCTCGGTGCCAGAAAACCTCAGGGTAAGCCAGCTATCCCCAGAAAAAACCAGCTTCAGGCCGTCCATAGTTTCGACCGAAACAACTCGTCTGCGCCCTACCTGTTCTGGAGGATCTTTTATAAGTTTATTGAGCCGCCTGGAAATCCTGGGTGAAAGCTCAAGGTTGGTTTGAGCACCAACCATTTTGCCGTATTTTTTAAACAGCCTGGCCAGCAGCTCGGTCAGACTTTCACCATAGGCGGCTACCATTTCGGCCACCAGCAGCCCGGCAAAAATACCATCCTTTTCCGGCAGATGGTCTTTGACTGCCAGGCAGGCGCTTTCCTCCCCGCCAAAAATTATCCTGCCCTGGATGAAAAGGTCAGCCAGATACTTAAAGCCAACCGGTGTCCGATAAACTGGCAGATCATAATTTCTGGCAATGCGGTCAATAAGGTGAGTGGTGGTGACCGATCTGGCCACCCCGCCCCGCCAGCCCTTAATCCGCAAAAGGTATTCCAGCAGCAGGGCCAGCACATAATTAGCAATAACTATTTTCCCCTGTTCATCAACCAGTCCAAAGCGATCTCCATCAGCATCAGTGGCCAATCCCAGGGCACAGCCACGATCAGTGACCAGCTTTTTAAGTTCAGCTAAATTTTTTTCAGTGCAGGCCGGAGAAATGCCTCCAAAGTAGGGATCGATGTAGCCATGAATGACCTCAACTGGAATACCATTTTCTTCCAGAATTTCATCCAGATATTCGCGGCTGGTGCCAAACAGAAGATCAATCCCGATTTTTATCCCGCTCCTTTTAATTGCTTCAAAATCGACCTTCTTTTGCAAAAATTCCAGATAACCAGACTGAAGATCGACCGGATGAATATAGGAACTGTCGGGATAATATCGAGGAATAACCTCTTCTGCTCTTATTCGCTCCACCTCTTTTTCAATCAGATTAGTCACCTCCGGTAGGGCCGGCGCTCCGGTTTCTACATTGAACTTCAAGCCGTTGAACTTGGGTGGATTAAAAGAAGCAGTAAAATTTATGCCTCCAGATTGGCCTCCCCGGATAATTTGATAGGCCAGCGCCTGCGATGGGCAATCGCGTCGAGTTAGATAAACCTCAATTTTGTTTCTGGAAAGAAGCGAGGCAGCTTCCTGGGCAAATCTCTCCGACAGAAATCTGGTATCGTAGCCGACCACCAGGGATATATTCTGACCGGCGAATTTTTGCTTTAAATAGTTGGCAATGGCTTGTACCACCCGACGGACATTGTTAAAGGTGAACTCCTCACCCATTACTGCCCGCCAGCCAGACGTACCAAACCTGATCATGTTTCTTCTTATTTTAAGTTAAAACTACCACAAGAAAAAGATTAAAGCAACGGCTTTAGCCGGCAGCTGTCCAGAATTTAACTCACCCCTGATGATGACCCAGGACGGTCAAAAATCATCATCCTTCTAACCACCAGCGGTGATTGACCGGGCAGTCGGTTTGATTAAGTTAGAAGCATGAGTCAAAAGCGGCGCAGTTTTTCGCCAAAAAATTAATTGACAAGGAGAATCTTTTTTGATAATTGATAGGCAAGTATAAGAGGAACTGAAAATATAAATGGAAAGAAAGGCAATTTATCCGGGGTCTTTTGATCCGATTACCAATGGCCACATCGATATTATTCAACGAGGAAAGAAGATTTTCGATTCAATCATCGTGGGCGTCCTGGATAATCCTAAAAAATCTCCCTTCTTTTCCACAGAGGAAAGGGTGGAATTAATCAGGCAGGTTTTTGCCAACGACCGGGCAGTTGAGGTCACAAGTTTTAGTGGCCTGCTGGTTGATTTTGCCCATCAGAATAAAGTAAAAATAGTCATCAGGGGATTAAGGGCTATATCAGACTTTGAATATGAGTTTCAGATGGCTTTAATGAACCGGAAGCTAGCTGGAGATATTGAGATACTGTTCATGATGCCCAGCTTGAAGTATTCTTTTTTGAGTTCAAATCTGGTCAGAGAAGCTTTTCAGCTGGGTGGTTGCATCAAAGGGCTGGTGCCTCCTCTGGTGGAAGAAGCTTTAAAGAATAAATTATCCAATTCTAAGAGAAAAAGGCGGTAAAAATGTTTGGTTTGGCCAAAGAAAAGAGTTTAGTAGGCCTCGACATCGGGTCCTACTCGGTAAAGGCAGTAGAGTTAAAAATCAAAGAAAAAAACGAAAATGTCCAGTATGAAGTTCAAAAGATAGGTTATGAGCCGCTTCCTCATGACGCCATAGTGGAAGGCACCATTATCGATTCAACTGCAGTTAGTGAAACCATTAAGCTGCTCTTTGATAATGCCAGGATCACCAATAAGGATGCGGCTATTTCCATCTCAGGCAACTCAGTTATTATCAAGAAAATCGCCTTACCTAATATGGATCCACAGGAGCTGGCAGAATCTATTATCTGGGAAGCCAAACACAATATACCTTATCCTTATGAAGAAACTAACGTTGATTATGCTGTTCTCAAATCACCCCGGACGCCTGAAGGCAATGTTGATATTCTGCTGGTGGCTGCTAAAAAAGACAAAATTGCTAACTACAGTAATGCCATTTCGATGGCCAGAAAGAATCTCGTAGCGATTGAAGTGGATATCTTTTCCCTGATTAATGCTTTTGAGGTCAACTATCCTGAAATCTTCAAAGAAAAAACTGTGGCCATTATAAATATGGGCGCTAATATAACCAATGTTGGCATTGTGGAAAGAGGAGTACCGCAGCTTTTCCGGGATCTGTCTCTTGGAGGTTATTTCTTCACCGAAAATATCAGAAAAGAGCTGAATGTCAGTTTTGAAGAGGCCGAGGCAGCTTTAAAGGGTATCCCCGGGAAAAATATTAATGCTGATCAATTTGCTGCTGTTCTGACCATGAACATCAGAGATTTGCTGGATGAAATGGAAAAGACTTTTTCCTTTTATGAGGCCGGAGAAAAAAGAGACCGGCGAATTGAGCAGATTTTACTCAGCGGTGGTCTGGCTCTAATTCCTAATATGATCAGTGCTTTTGAGCTGAAATTCAGAATCAAAACCGAGCTGTTTAACCCTTTCAAGATGATCAAATACGACGAGAAAAAGTTCGATTCCATCTATTTCAATGAAATGGCCCCGGTTTTCGGGGTGGCGGTTGGACTTTCAACGAGAAAGGCAGAGAAATGAGCCATGATCAGGATTAATTTATTAAAACCGGAAGTCAAGGAAGTCGGGGAACCGGCAGCAGCCGGTTTACCCAAGGTAGCCAGAGAAAGAAAAAAGACCAGCCTGGGCACTATTATCTTCCTGATTTTGCTGGTCAGCCTGGCCGGTTATTATTTTTACCAGACCTGGGAAATGCAAAAGGAAAAACAATTAATCGAGCAGGCCCAGCAGGAGAAAAACCAGCTGCAGTATGTGGTGGCCAAACTGGAAGAAGTAAAAAATCAGAAGGCCCAGCTGGAGCTCAAAATCAATTTGATCAGACAACTGAAGAGCAACCAGGATATTGCCGTTAGAATTATGGATGAGATTAACCGTCGCTTGCCAGATTATGTCTGGTTGAAAGAAGCCAGCTACGATGGCCAGACCCTCAAGCTTAAAGGGAATGCCATCTCCAATAATCTCATTGCTGATTTTATCACCAACCTTGAACGCAGCGAGATTTTTGGCCAGGTTAACCTGATAGATTCAACGCAAAAATCTCAGGGAGGAGCTGTTTTTCTGGAATTCAATCTGACCGCTCCAGTTAACAAGCCTCAACCGCCAGTAGTTGAACAGCCGAAGCCCAGGACTACTCCTCAGTCAACAAGAAGGAGAGCATCATGAGAAACTGGCCATGGTATGGATACCTGTTACTGGCAGTTATTATTTTTGCTCTGGTTTTCTTTTTCTTCTTTAAACCACGCAATGCTGAAATACAGAGTCTTCGAGAACAGAGGATAAAACTGGAAAAAGAAGTGGAAGTGTTGAAAGAGCAAAAAAAGGAACTGGATAAAATAGAAGCCGAGCTGGTCGTTCTTAATGCCACTCTTAAAGATCTCGAACAGATTATTCCCCAGAAAAAGGAAATTGCCGACATTCTGCGCCGGATTCAGCAATTGGCTTATGATTCGCGATTGAATGTTCTCAGATTCCAGCCCAGGGGTGAGGTCGGGAAAGATTTTTATGCAGAATGGCCGATCAATATTGAAATTTCTGGCACCTATCACAATCTGGGCATCTTCTTCGATAAGCTCAGCAAATTTTCCAGGTTGTTTAATGTCAATAATTTTTCTATTTCCGCCCTGAACACACAGACAGATGAGTTGACTATCAGCGCCAAATTCGTCGCCACTACCTATTATTTTATTGAAGAACAACCGGCCGCAGCTAAAACCGCCGCCAGGACACAGAGGTAAAAACATGAAGAACAAGACGATAAATTTTATTTTGGCAATGAGCTTAATAGCCGGAATTGGTCTTTTTAATACCAGCCAGGCTCAGGAAACCCAGAAAACCGATCAGCAGGAAGTGACCACTACTATTAGCCCTACACTCGATAATCTCAGACCGCTGGCTTCTTATAATCCGGGTGGCCGCCGGGATCCATTTAAAGATTTGATCGGAAAGGGACGGGTCAGTGGCCCAGCTTCAGCCGAGGGCGGACAGCTGAGCATTGGAAGTGCTACTCTGGTCGGCATTGTCAAAACCCAGAAAGGCTATGTGGCCATTATCAGCGGGCCCCAGCAAATGCCTTATTTTTTGAAAATCGGGGATAAGTTAGCCGATGGTTATATCTTTGATATTAATTCGTCTCAGGTGATTTTTAGAAAGACTCATGATAGGGGCTTTCCCCTGATGAGGCCTATAAATGTGGTTAAAGAAATCAATCCGGAGGAGCGTTAACATGAAAAGGAAAAATCTTTGGCTTGTACTGGCCATAATAAATCTGATTATGGTGCCCGGTCTGGCTCTCCAGGCGGCCTCCACCGCTACTGATCTTAGCAAGATAGAGGTCATACCGGGAGCTCTATCAACCAGGGTGGTAATGATAGCTGAAAAGCCCCTCACCGTCCGGCAGTCTGCCTATATTTCCGAGACTCCCCCGGTTCTTGTTCTGGAGTTGAGTGGCGTCAGGCCAGTAGAAATTCCAGCCAGGCAACCAGTTGATGGGCGCCTGGTCAAGGAGATCAGGGTTGAACCAGCCGGTGAAAATCTCAAGATTTTATTGTCATTAAAAGAAAAAGTACCCTATCGCCTCGGTCTTGAACAGGGAAAATTATTTATCGAGCTGAATGAATTTCTGAAAGCAGCTGACTATCCGCTGGATCCAGCCCTAAATAATTTACTCAAGAAGGAAAACCAGGTTTATTTCAGCGAGATGAAAGTCGAGGCCAATCCGGGTAAAGCCAATTTCAAAATTTCCCTAAGTGGAGAAGCTCCTCTTCAGACTTTTGCTCTTAGCAACCCGGATCGTCTGGTCATAGACCTGCTCAACACTCAATATCCAAGAGGCAGTCAGTCCTTCCAGGTAGGTCAGGCCAAGGTGAACAAAGTTCGGGTCGCGCAGTTCAAGCAAGCTGATCCTTGCCCCATTACCAGGGTGGTCTTTGAACTGAAGGAGGCGGGCTGGTATTATCTCGACAATTCATCTGAGGGACTTAACATTACCTTTTACTCTCCAGAGGATGTTTTGACTGCCAGCAATAAAGTTGCTTCCGGAGAGGAAAATCCTGTTCGCCCAACCGCTAACTCCTCCATGGCCAATGCACTGGCCGTCCCAGCTTCGGCCAGAGAAGTTAAGGAAGAAACTCCAGCTACTCTTGAGCCAGCCAGAATCAAACCTCAGCCGGCTGAGGCCAAAATTGAAGCGGAGCCAGTGCCAAAGAAATCAAAAACAAGCTCGGTACCTGAACAAGACCAGCCTCAACAGGAAAAATTTAAGCCAAGAATCATTCAGTCGAGCGAAGAAAAATATACAGGCGAAATTATAAGCCTGAAATTTAAAGATGCTGATATCAGAGATGTGGTTCTCTTCCTGGCCGATCTGGCCGGTTTGAATGTGGTCTTTGATCCCGAAGTCAGAGGAACCGTCTCCTGCAATTTACAGGCTGTTCCCTGGGATCAAGCTCTTGATGTGGTTTTAAAACAGAATAAACTCGGGAAGACCATAGAAGGCAACGTTTTAAGAATTGCTCCGGTAGATGTCCTGGCCAGAGAAGACGAAGATATAAGAAGAATTCAGGAAAGTAAAGAACTGGCAGGCCCGATTCAGGTTAAGACTGTTACGCTGTCTTACTCTAAAGCCAGAGATGTTCAGAGCCTGCTTAAAAGCAAGCTTTCCAAGAACGGCGAAATCGTCATCGATGAAAGGACTAATACCCTGATTATCTCAGAAGTTAGAGATCGCATGGATCTGCTGGAAAAATTGATTGGGGTCCTTGATACTCCAACTCCCCAGGTCTCGATAGAGGCCAGAATAGTCGAGGCCACTTCTACTTTTATCAAAAATCTGGGAATCCAGTGGGGTTTTAAGGGGATTGCTGATCCTTTCTATGGCAACCAGACATCTATTTCTTTCCCCAATAAAATTCAGTTAGACGGAGCCATGATTCCTCAGGGTATTGTGACTAAAGGTATCGGCGGGCCATTGGGTGGCTATGCCGTCAATTTACCCGCTCCAGCCTTTAATACAGCCATTGGCTTTTCCTTTGCCAATGTTCTTGATACTTTCAGGCTCGACGTAGCTTTATCAGGACTCGAAACCTCAGGTAACGGCCGGATTATTTCTTCACCAAAAGTTACAACCCAGAATAACCAGGCAGCAGAGATTATCCAGGGCCGTCAGATCCCTGTTCAGACGGTTGCTAACTTCACCGTGACCACCAGGTATGTCAATGCTGCTCTGGAATTGAGAGCCACACCCCAGATTACAGCTGAAGGCACTATCATTATGAACATAGAAATTCAGAACAACGCAGCTGATTTTGCCAACCTGGTAAATGGCATTCCTCCCATCACGACCCAGAGCGCCAAAACTACAGTCATGGTACCGGACGGAGGCACAACGGTCATTGGCGGAATCTACAGGACTGAAGATTCAATTACCAGAGACAAGACTCCTTACCTCAACAATATTCCAATTCTGGGAACCTTATTCAGATCTTTCGCCAGAACCCGTCAGAACAGGGAGTTACTGATCTTTATAACTCCCAGGATTATGAAATAACCAGAAGGAGAAAACCAAGATGAGTAAGATAACCTTATCCTTAAAAATAGTCGGCATCTTAACACTGTCTTTATTGTTGTTTTCCTGCAACCCAATTGAAAATGATTCAGATTCCAGCAGCTTTATTGTGGTCGAAAGCATCATGGGCAAGGATATTTCGGGTAATGATTCGGCTGTTGTTTTTTCTGATGTCAACAGTGGTCTGCCTGATTTTGTCACCGCTACTCTAAGATCAGCTATGCTCGACCCTGACCCGATTAGTGGGGTTTCACAATATAGCGATATCATGCTGACCAAATATGTGGTCACTTATACCAGAAGCGATGGTTCGACCACCGAGGGTTCAGCTGTTCCCTATCATTTTGAGTCTTCTCTTTCGACTCTTCTGCCTGTGGGTTCGAGTGTCACTCTACCTCTGATGATAGTGACCGAAACAGCCAAAAACCAGGCTCCTCTGGCTGATCTGGTTGGTACTTCTGATGTCCTGGAATGTACTGCCCGGATAGAATTTTACGGTCATGATTTAAGAAATAAGAATGTCAGCCAGGTTGCTTCTATCCAGGTTCGCTTCCTTGATTTTCCTAATTTATAAGAGATAACCAGCACTGGTTAGGAGCCAATTTAGATTCGCACTTAAAACTCTAAAAAAGGATTTTATAGGAAAGTCTGATCTGCCTGGAGTTGCGGCTAAATATTTCCAGAAAATCATGAAAGGCTGAAAGCGCATCACTCCCCCCCAGCCTCAGGTAAAGCCTTACCTCTTTTTGCTGCTTATGCCACACTCTGGGTTTAACTTTTGGCCCGATAATCTCCACTGAAGGAAACCTCCTGGCAAGTTCTTCTACCAGGCACCGACTGGTGCCAGCCACCTTCCTTAAATTCCGCCCGGTCAGAGTCAGGCTGACCAGCAAGCTAAAGGGCGGATATTTTAATAGCTTTCGGTATTCGAGTTCCTGCCGGTAAAAACCAGGATAGTCACCATCAGCCCCAAATTTAATCGCCGGCTGATCAGGCATGGAGGTGATAATGATCATTTTCGAGGAGGGTTGGTTGGCCAGAAGCTCTGTAGCTTTAAAGATTTTGACAAAAGTTTTTTCAGCCGCTTTAAAATCAGGCAGGTTAAGGCCTATTTCTGGCTCGACAATAATTACCCTGGAAAAACTTCCGGGCTGAAGCCGGGGCAAAGCATATTCAGTCCCGACCACCAGTTGAACTTTCCCTGAATTTATTTTTTTCAGGCTGTCCTCAATCCGATTCTTTTCTTCTCCTTCTTCCAGCAACGCCAGGTAAAAATCAGGTAGAAGTTTTTTCAGACGCTCCACCAGAAACTGACTGCCTTTGATTCTTCCTGGCTTCAATTGATGATGACAAACCGGACATGCTTCGAGCTGGCTAAGGCTTTGTTCGCAGTAGCGGCAAACCAGCTCGTTTTTCTTTTTGTCGAGAATTAAAGGAATCTGGCAGGTCGGGCATCTGGGTACATAGCCACAGGCCGGGCAAACGAGATAGCCAGCATACCCTTTGCGGTTAATAAAAAAGAAAGCCTTCTGCCCCGCCTTAAGCTCTGGCCCGACTTCAGCCAGCAATTCTTCTGACAACCAGCAACCGATCTCTTTTCGGCTGAGCTCGCACAGATGATGTCTGTCGCTCTGGCCAAGGTCAATTAATTCCCCGTTGGCTTGAGACAAATAATAACAGCTTACTGGCGGCGTAGAAGACGATAAGAGCAACACCGCTCCCTCTTCTTTAGCTCTAATCTGAGCTCCTTCTCGGACATCTAAGGGCAGACTCTCTGCCTGCTCATAAAGGTCATTTTGTACCTCATCTATGACCATTAATCGGACTGGATTAACCGGCAAAAAAAGTATGGCTCTCGTCCCGATAACCACCCGGCTCTGGCCTGAAATGATCCTATCCCAGTTCTCTTTTCTTTTTTTCTCGGATAGTCGGCTATGGTAAAAACTGACCTGGCTATCAAGCTGCCCAGCCTCAAGCCACCACCTGGCTATCTGTTCAATTTCAGGTACCAGAATAAAGACATAGCCATCACTTTCCAGAGCTTGCCTGACAATTTTAAGGATCACTTCTTGCCTTTTCCCGCTATCTCCGGCCAGAAGAAATCGCCGAAATTCCCCGGCCGCCAGGGCCTGAAAAACTGGACCGACTTCGTTATCCTCTTCCTGGAAACCAACTGGCAAAGATAATTGTCTGGGAGCAGCCGGGGAAGAAATTCTCTGACTCTTAACTCGCCTGGTCTTCCGCCTTATTTCTATTAACCCTGCCAGCTCAAGAGATTTCAAACGAGCGTTCAAATCTCGCCATTTAAGCTTTCTCTTTAGAAAAGCAGAAGAAAAAGCTTTCTGGCTGATCTGCTCGAGAAGCTGGCGGTTCTTGCCTTTCAATTGTCCTGACTGCAGTTCGTCTTTTCCCTTCTGAGTAATTATCACTTTCTCTTTGACTTCAGCTGACCTGCCCGGACCTTCAGCCAGCTCCAGAAAAAGGCCAGCTGAACAGAGGCTTCTCCCGGCCAACTTCTGGATGAAGTTCAGGAAAACAGGAGGGAATGGCGGCCAATTTTCCAGGACATCATAGATATCTTTGACCTGAAAGCCAGGCGCAGCCGGCAATTCAGATATTTCCAGCACATAGCCTTTAATTTTCCTTGGGCCAAACGGAGCCAGAACCGCCGTGCCCGCTTTTACTCGACTCTTCAGTTCATCAGGCAAACGATAAAGAAAAGTCTGATTGACAGGCAAGGCAAAAGAAAGATGACAATAGGTAGTCATGAAGATTCCAGTAATTTCATGACTTTCTTCATGTCTTCCCAGACCAGCCTTTTAATTTCCCTGTTGCCTTCGTTCCGGATGAGGTAGGCCGGATGAAAAGTCGGCATGACCGGAATACCTTTAAATTCACCGAAATGCCCGCGTATATCAGACATACTTTTATTAGTTTGAAGAAGAAACTCGGCTGCGATTTTTCCCAGCGAAACGATCACCCTGGGATTGATAAGTTCGATTTGACGCAGCAGATAGGGGGAACAGGCTTTAACCTCATCCGGCCGGGGAGTCCTGTTTTCCGGTGGCCGGCACTTGACGACATTGGTGATATAGACATCCTGTCGCTTAAAGCCCATAGCCTCAATAATTTTAGTCAGTAACTGGCCAGCCCGGCCCACAAAAGGCCGGCCCTGCCAATCTTCATCCCGGCCAGGAGCTTCACCGATAAACATCAATTTGGTCTGGCAATTACCTTCTCCAGGAACCGCCTGAGTTCTTCCCTGAAAAAGGGGGCAGAAATGGCAGTCCCGGATGCGTCTGATAAGTTTTTCCCATTCTTCGGCCTGAAAGGGGCGAGTTTCTGGCTCAGTTTTTAGTCCAACCAACTCGTCGGCGAGCTTTCCCTCATCAGTTGGTTTCTTTTGTGCTGCCACTAAAAAGCCCGCTCCCAGCTGCTGATAAAAACGCAGTTTGTTCTCCAAATTTTCCAGTCTCTCAATTATTTCCTTTTCTTCCATTGACCATTGCTCCGATTTCAGTCAGGATTTCCCGGCTCACTTTTTTCTTACTGGTTTTACCAATTAATCTCTCCCGACCATCGGGCCAGAGCAAATAGACCTCATTGTCATCGCTTTCAAAGCCGATGTCATGGCGGGAGACATCATTGACCACCATCAGGTCGAGTTTCTTTCTTTTCATCTTCTCCTGGGCTCTGACTTTTGGTTCAGACGTTTCAGCGGCAAAACCAACCAGCAATTGACCTCGTTTTAAACGGCCCAGCTCCTCCAGAATATCAGGAGTCCTGTCCAATTTGATGGCTGAGGGCAAATCTTCTTTTTTTATTTTTTCCTGGCTGGTTTGACTGAACTTAAAATCGGAGACAGCGGCCGACATGATGACCACACTGGCTCGGTCGTAATATTTAAGAACAGCCTGTCGCATGTCTTCAGCAGAGATGACCTTTTCAACCTTAATTCCGGCCGGAGGCGGGAGTTCCACCGGTCCGCTGATCAGAACCACCTCCGCTCCCCGCTCGTAAGCTTCACGCGCCAGTTCGTAACCCATCTTACCGGAAGAACGGTTAGACAGAAAACGGATAGGATCAAGAGCTTCTCTGGTTGGGCCGGCAGTGACCACGATCAGCTTATCCTTAAAAACTGGCTGCTGGCGAATAAGCCTTAAACTTATCTGGACTATTTTTTCCGGAGAAGCCAGTCGCCCGCTGCCTTGCTGCCCGCAGGCCAGATAGCCGGACTCCGGCTCAACAAAAGCCACGCCAAGATCCCGTAATTTCTTAATATTAGCCTGGGTCTGAGGGTGAAGAAACATGGCTTCATTCATGGCTGGAGCGATTAGAACCGGTGATTTAACCGCCAGGTAGAAAGTCGAGAGAAAATCATCGGCCAGCCCTGAAGCCAATTTGGCAATTATATTAGCTGTAGCTGGAGCAATCAAAAGCAGAGAAATTTCAGCAGCCAGGGTAATATGTTCTATTGGATGCTTCTTCTGGTCAAAGAGCTTGACAATGGTTGGCTGCCCGGACAGGGCTGTAAAAAATTCAGGCTGAATGAAATTAGTCGCCCGATCAGTCATAATGACCTGAACAGTCAAGTCTTCTTTCTGAAAAAGGCGAATAATATCGGCCGCTTTAAAAATACTGATAGAAGAAGTGACACCCAGAGCTATTTTGTTCATCTTTTCACCTCGCCTCTAAGATCCAGAGCCAGTCCTGAAACTTTTCAAAATTTCTTGAAATTCTTTCTGTCTTACTTTGAATTGACAGCGGTAAGCAATTATGATCGATCGCAGTTCTTCAACCGCTTTACCCAGTTCTCCATTAATCACCAGATAATCAAAAAAATCAGATTGAAGAATCTCCTGTCTGGCATTTTCAAGACGAAGAGTAATAGCCTGAGGGCTGTCAGTTTTTCGTTCTCTCAATCTTTTTTCCAGTTCAGAGAAAGAAGGAGGAACAACAAAAATCAGATTGGCCTCGGCCAGCCTGGCTTTAATCTGCCTGGCTCCCTGGACATCAATGTCGAGAATAAGATCCTTATTTTTTGATTTATTTTCAATTTCGGCTAGAGAAGTCCCGTACCATTCTCCGTGAACCAGGGCTGACTCGGCCAGAGCCCCGGCAGCCTGCATCTTTTGAAATTCCTCACGGCTGACAAAATAATAATCACGACCATTGACTTCATCTGGACGGGGAGACCGGGTAGTATGAGAAACAGAAAAATCCAGTCCAGGGAGACTGGCCAGAAGCTCCTTGATCAGAGTGGATTTTCCGCAGCCGGAAGGTCCTGAAATGACGAAAACCATTTTTGGCCGACCTTTCTTCTTTACCTTTTTCCTATTTTAACAGATCTTTATTCTAAATTCTGAACCTGCTGGCGCATGCTTTCTATTTCATTTTTAATCAGAAGACAATGCTCGATGATCCCTGGGTCCTGGGCCTTCGCATTTAGCGTATTAGCCTCTCTTGATAACTCCTGAGCCAGAAAATCAAGCTTCTTACCGACTGGCTCATCCACTCCGGGGACCAGCAATTCAGCCACAGCTTTGAGGTGGCTTTTTAACCGGTTAATTTCTTCCACCACATCAAATTTTTGCATCAGATAGGCAACCTCTTCCGATAACCTATCTTCAGAGAGAGAATTGTGGTTAAGATCTTTGAGTTTCTTGACCAGTTTTTGCCGCAATTCGCCCGGCTGTCGTTTAAATAGGCTTTCAATAACCCTCAATGATTTTTTTATCCGGCTAAGGTGACGATGTAGTTGTCGGCTGATCTCCCGGCCTTCTTTTTCTCTCTGCTTTAAAATCTCTTCCAGCGTCTCGTCAAAGGCAGCCAGAATGAAGTTTTTATCACTTCTGGTCAATTCCCGCTGATTAATAGTAATAACTGGCGGGAGCCGCAGGAGTTCGCTCAACGTCAGGTTAAAAGGCAGGCCCGTTTCGTCAGCCAGGTTCCTAAGCTCGCTTATCATTTTTTTTAATAAGGGACGGTTAATAGCAAACTGCCAGCTATCTGGTGAGAGAAAATCAATTTCGGTCAGAACTTCCACCCGTCCCCTCGAGATTTTTTTCTGACAGACTGTTCGAAGTTCATTTTCTAACTCACCCAGACCAGGTCCCTTAAATACCCAATCAAAAAAACGGTGATTCAAAGTCTTGATAAAAACCTTGACCCTTAAGTTGCTGGAATTAAAGCTCTTTTCAGCAAAGCCGGTCATGCTGCGAATCATCTGGACTTCTCCACTTTATTTAGATTCAGCCGATACCAAGCATTTTTCTCGCCAGAGACAGGGCGTTAGAAGCTGAGCCTGCACTCAAATTGTCAGCTGCCACCCATAACCAGAAACCTTCTGGTTTATCTACCGCTTTTCTCAGGTGGCCGATAAATATTTCGTTTTTACCAGCCACCAATCTATTTGATATCAGCTGGGAACTATCAGCAGGAAAATATTTAAAAAGGCGATTTCTTTTCAAGGCATTTTCAATGTCAGCCACCTCTCTCTTTTCAGCCAGTTCGGTGTAAAGCATCAAACTATAACCATGAAAAACCGGAACCTGAACCACAGATAAAGTAAAATTTATATCTTTACCGGTCAGAATTTTTTTTATCTCTTGTTCGAACTGCACTTCCTTAAAAACCAGGCCAGCTGGAGCCGTCTTCTCCGATAACGGGAAAGAATTAAAAGCAATTTGCTCAGGGAAAAATTTTCGCTCATAATTTTCCCCAGATAACAGGGCAAAACTCTCTTCAGCCAGCTCCTCCAGCCCAACCTGATCGAAAACAGAGACCGGCTGGAGCCCTACCGATAGAGCTCTAACTACCGGTAGCGATCTGGCCAGAGTAAACAGCACCTGAGAAAGAATTATGGATACCGGCTGAGGATTAGCTACCAACCAGATTTCTTTATTGTCAAGTATCTGATCATTAACCCCAGCCACAACCACCGGCACCTCCCCTTCTCCACAAAAACTTCCAACCAGATCAATTGCCCGAAAGCCCTTGTCCCTGGCCAGGCGCCCAAATTTCAGGTTGGTCTGGCGATCAGCAGCCAGGAAAACCAGATCCAGCCCTTCCAGCAAATAGGAGTCAGGATGATGGATGACCTTAGCTTCGCCCTTAAATTCGGTCAGCTGGCTGTATTCTTCCTCCACTCCGGGATCGTAAAACTCTATTGATTTAAGCGGCAAAGAACTGGCAGCCAGCGCTTCCCTTATTTCCTGAGCGACAAGCGAGCCTGTTCCAATCAAAGCAACCCGGAACTGGCGGCTAAAGACTTTACTCATGAGACTCTACTTTTTCCTTGTAAATCACAATCCTTTGATATATTTCATCTTTCAGTTTTAGTTTTCGTTTTTTTAGCTCTTTTTCAGCCAGTTCTTCACTGCCAGTCAGCAGGCCCTTCTCCCTCAGCTTCAATAAAGATTGTTCTATTTCCTGGTGCTGCCGATACAGTTGGCGGAAAGTTTCATCCTGCTGGATAAGCACCTCTTTTATTTCATCTTCTTCCATTTTTTCTCCGAAAAAAAGCATAACACATGACCAATTTGATTTCAATTTACACCTGACAAAGGCAGCGAATCCTGGACTGAACGTTAGTTGAGCTTATTTTGAGTTCCGCCTCTGGCCAAAATATAATTACACTGTTGACATTATTAGAGGTCGTTTATATACTTATAAGCGATTTTTAAAAAAAAGATTCAATATTTGGCCAGGTAGCTCAGACGGTAGAGCGAGGGACTGAAAATCCCTGCGTCGGCGGTTCAATTCCGTCCCTGGCCATTTTTATTTTTAGAGCCTGGTTGCTTTTTCTGCTGGCCTTTTACCTCAGAATTGGTAAGAAACCGAGATAGTAGGAATAACCTGGTACATTTTATATGTGCCGGGCATGGCTTGCCAGTGGCCTGCCTCTCCACCGATATCTTCCAGGTTTATCTGCCGATTTTTGCCCTTCAAATATTCAAATCCCCAACTGATGGATAAGCCTTTCCAGTCATAGCCAAAGCCAGCTGTTATTCCGTCACAATCAAAGGTTGGCAGCAGGACTGTCTGGGTGTGATCGGGTCCCGGGGCAGGATCATGATAATAGCCAGCTCTCAAAGCAAAATGCTGACTTAAGCGGTATTCAGCTCCAAACCGCACCTGGAGGCTGTCTTCCCAGTCAAGGGGCCTGACCTCGGCCAGGTTGGCCGTCATCAGCGCAGCCCAGGTCGGATCCAGATAACTGGTCGTTATGTCACTGAGCTCTGACCATTTAGCCCATTGGACATCAGCATTCAAGGTCAGTTTGTCCAGAGGTTTAACAGATATTCCACCACCGATAAACCACGGCCATTTTATTTCTCTTCTAACCTCAGAGCTGGTTGGATAGCCGACAACACTGAGATTATACATATTGATCTTGCTCCGGAATTTGATGGTCGAAGGACTCTTAACAGTCAAGCCAACGCTCAGCCAATCAGCTGGTTTGGCCAGTAAGCCAAATGTCACTCCCCAGCCAAAACCGTGCAGCCCTTCTTCATACTGGCCAGCATCAAAATAAGTCCCCGGGGATATCTCCATCTGACCGGCCCACTGGCTCCATTTCATCGATCCATAATTCAGATTAAAGGTTGCTCCCAGACTCAACCGATTACTGATCTTCCAGGCAACCAGCGGCGACAGAGTCATCACTTCAATTTTGCTTTTCCAATCATAACTGTTACCGCCAGCCAGTGGCTTAAAATCTTCGCCTTTCCAGTTAGTTCCAATCTCGACCGGAGTATAAAAACCGATCCCGACAACAACTCGTTCAGAGACTGGCTGATAGTAAGCCATAAGAAAACTAAGATAGTGAGAAAATCTGGTTTTGGCCTGAAGAGATGTATCCGGGCTCACAGTCACTTCGTAACGATTGGTCGGCATAATGTCAGCGGCTGCGGTTCCAAATAGTGGTCGGGATAAAAAGCCTGCTCCAGCCGGGTTCCAGTAAACCAGGCTGAAGTCATCAGCCAGCCCGACAAATGCACCTCCCATCGAAACAGCCTTACTCCCCAGACCATTTAAACTGAGACCATTAGCCTCCAGCAGGCCAGTCATAAGGCATAAACTTAAAACAAGACCAGCTATGTTTTTTCTGTAGCTTGAGAACATAACCAACTCCTTCTTTGTCTTGATTAACAGTTTATTTTTTTCCTGCTTACTTTTTTTTAAAAACAATTTCTCCTCTGGGACCGACATCAATCACCACTGTCTCTCCTTCTTTAAATTCACCAGCCAGAATTTTCATAGCCAGTGGATTTTGAATATCTCGCTGGATGACTCTTTTGAGCGGTCTGGCTCCATAGACAGGATCAAAACCACGTTCAGCCAGGAGTTCTTTGGCTTTGGGCTTGATCTCCAGATTAATATTTTTATCGGCCAGTCGCTGGCGCAAAAGATCAATCTGAAGGTCGACGATCTTTAAAATCGTCTCTTTCGACAGCGGCTTAAAGATTATAACTTCATCAATCCGGTTAAGAAATTCGGGTTTGAAGTGGCTTTCGAGAATCTTCCGAACTTCTTTTTCCATCGTCTCATAATCCTGGCTTAATTCCTTAATGATCTGACTGCCAAGATTAGAGGTCATTATAATCAGTGTATTTCTGAAATCAACAGTTGTCCCTTTACCATCGGTCAGACGGCCATCATCCAGAATCTGGAGCAGGATATTGAAGACGTCCGGATGAGCCTTTTCCACCTCATCCAGCAAGATCAACGAATAAGGCCGCCTTTTGACCGCTTCAGTCAACTGCCCACCTTCCTCATAACCAACATAGCCAGGCGGAGCACCAATCAATCTGGCTACGGTGTGTTTTTCCATATATTCTGACATATCGAGCCTGATCATGGCCTTTTCGTCGTTGAACAGAAATTCGGCCAGAGCCCTGGCCAGTTCGGTTTTACCCACTCCGGTCGGTCCCAGAAAGAGAAAAGAACCTATTGGCCTGGTTGGCTCCTGCAGTCCGGCCCTGGCCCGCCTGATAGTATCAGCCACAGCTCTGATCGCCTGTTCCTGGCCGATGACCCGCCTGGACAGAAGCTCTTCCATTTTGAGCAATCTTTCGACTTCTCCCTCAAGCATTTTGGAAACAGGAATTCCAGTCCAGCGACTAACCACCTCAGCCACATCCTCTTCATCCACCTCTTCTTTCAGCATCTTACTCTGCTTTTGCAATTCAGCCAGTTGCTGGGAAAGTTGATCAATTTTTTTATTCAGCTCGATTAATCTCCCATAACGGATTTCAGCTACTTTTTCCAGATCGCCACGCCGCTCGGCATTTTGCTCTTCTACCCGGAGGGCATCGCGCTGCTCTTTTAGCCGGTTTATCTGTTCAATCAGGTCTTTTTCCTGTTTCCACCTGGCTTTCAGAGCGTCCCTTTTTTCAGTCAGTTCACTGAGTTCCTTTTCAATTTTCTCCAATCGTTCAACTGAAGCCTCGTCTTTTTCCTTTTTCAAAGCCTGCCGCTCGATCTGGAGCTGGGTGATTTTTCTTTCCAGCTCATCTATTTCTTCCGGCAAGCTGTCCAGCTGAACCCGAATGCGGGCAGCAGCTTCATCAATGAGGTCAATAGCTTTATCTGGCAGGAAACGGTTGGTGATATAGCGATTGGAAAGGACAGCGGCTGCCACCAGAGCTGAATCTTTAATTTTTACGCCATGGTGGACTTCATATTTTTCCTTCAGCCCACGTAGAATAGAAATGGTCTCTTCAACCGATGGTTCGCCGACATATACAGGTTGAAAACGTCTTTCCAGGGCTGGGTCTTTTTCGATGTATTTTTTATATTCATTGAGGGTAGTTGCTCCAATGCATCTCAGTTCACCCCTGGCCAGAGCGGGCTTCAGCATATTAGAAGCATCAACAGCTCCTTCGGCTGCCCCGGCTCCGACAATTGTATGCAGCTCATCGATGAACAGAATGATATTACCCGATTCTTTTATTTCCTTCAGCAGAGCTTTTAATCTATCTTCAAATTCTCCACGGTATTTGGTACCAGCCACCAGAGCTCCCATATCGAGAGCCAGAAGTTGTTTTTCCTTAAGGGATTGGGGCACATCTCCATTAGCAATCCTTTGAGCCAGTCCCTCCACAATGGCTGTCTTACCGACCCCGGCTTCTCCTATCAACACTGGGTTGTTCTTTGTTCGCCTGGAAAGAACTTGAATTACCCGGCGTATTTCCTCCTCTCGACCAATAACAGGGTCAAGCTTGCCCTGCTTGGCCAGAGCGGTCAGATCCCGGGCATACTTTTCTAAAGCCTGGTATTTTGATTCTGGTTCAGCATCGGTGATTCTCTGGCTTCCCCTGATGTCCACCAGTGCTTTAAGAACAGCTTCCTCATTAATCTTATATTTTTGAAGGACTCGACCAATGCCCAGCTGCTTGAGTCTGACCATGGCTAGAAAGACGTGTTCGGTAGAAAGGTATTCATCTTTCAGCTTCTCCGCCTGCTGCCAGGCCTCGTTCAGCACTTCATTCAGTTCGCCCGAAAGATATATTTCACCTGTTCCCTGAATTTTCGGGAAACGGGTTAATATCTGATTGAGTTCATGTTGTAGGTCAGAAGGGTTAACCTCCAGCTTGGTCAACAAGCTATTCACAATATTCCCTTCCTGATTTAAAAAACTCCACAGCAGATGCTCAGGCTTCAATTCCTGATGGCCAAGTTCTTGCGCCTTCGATTGAGCCAGTTGGAAGGCTTCCTGCAACATAACCGTTAATTTATCCCATCTCATGCTTTATCTCCTCTCTTCTTAGAACTACATTTTTTGTCGGATAATGTCAAAAAGTCCCGCTTGGTATATTTTATAATTAAAGATTTAAGGCAATAAATTTCTAATATATTTTACCTCTATTCTCTCCTCTGGTAAATACCTTTTGCCCAGTTACCCAGCCAGATCAGGTCGTTAGACAGAACTACTCAAAAAGTTTATTTTCCCTCTTGACAAGCTGCAAAAAATCAATATTTTCTGCTCAAGGAGCTTAACATGGAAGAAATAGAAATATCAAGCTGGGCGACTCTGGATACTCTCAAAAAGGCAGCCGATGTGGTAGAAACAGTCGGTGATCTTCATTCGGACCAGGAAATGTATGTCTTCTGCGTTCTGGATGAAGACTACCTTGAACTCGGATACAGCGCGGTTGGCCCTAATTATTTAAGGCGTTACGCTGATGAAGATGAATTTGCTGAGGCTATTGAAAAGAGAAGAGAAGGCTTCGATGGATCGTTACTTGCTGAAGATTATGATGATCTGGAAGACGAAGACCTCGATTTTGATGACGAAGCTGACGACTTATAGGATGGGCTGGAGCTATTGAGCTTTTCTTTTAATTCAGCCAGTAACTCCAGAGCCTGAAGGGGTGTTAGCTGGTTCGGCTCAAGTTCGAGCAATTTTTGCTTGATCTCCTGGAGCGCACTCAGTTCCTGGTCCTCATTGAACAGCCAGAGCTGAGCAGATTGATAAATATTGGTTAGATGATAGGCCAGACGCGGCTTTCCCTGCTCATCAATTTCGAGTTTTTCCAGGTTGAAAAGAATTTCTCTGGCTCGTTTGATGACTGCCGGTGGCAGTCCAGCCAGCCTGGCTACCTGCAGTCCATAACTGCGATCGGACGGCCCTGGACTTATTTTCCTGAGGAAAATGACTCTGTCCTGAGATTCTTTGACGGCTACATGATAATTCTTAATACGGGGAAAAGTTGAGGCCAGCTCGGTTAACTCGTGATAATGGGTGGCAAATAAGGTCTTAGGTCTGATCTCCTCCAGCTGATGTAAATATTCAGCTATGGCCCAGGCCAGGCTTAAACCATCAAAGGTGCTCGTTCCACGACCAACTTCATCCAGAAGCAGCAGGCTTCGCCCGGTCAGGCTGTTTAAAATACTGGCCGTCTCCACCATTTCCACCATAAAAGTAGATTGGCCGGCCGTCAGGTAATCGGTGGCTCCAACCCTGGTAAAGATTCTATCCACCAGGCCGATTCTGGCTGCCTCGGCCGGAACAAAAGAACCAATCTGAGCCAGAATGCAAATTAGGGCCACCTGTCTCAGGTAGGTTGATTTACCACCCATATTAGGGCCTGTGATGATCAGAATCTGATGATCGTCTCTATCCAGATATGTATCATTGGGGATAAACGGTTCTTTTTGAGTCACCTCGATGACTGGATGGCGGCCGGCAGTAATAGAAATTATCTGGCCGTTGTCCACCTCTGGCCGCCGGTAATTTCTCTCATGAGCCAGCTCCCCCAGGCTTAAAATCACATCCAACCAGGCCAAATTCTGGCCAATTTGCTGCAACCTGGCCACCTGCTGCCCAATTTCCCCTCTTACTTTGAGGAATAGCTCATATTCCAGTTCATTGATTTTAGCCTCTGCTCCGAGAACACGTTCTTCATACTCCTTGAGCTCAGGCGTGATAAATCTTTCGCTATTGACCAGAGTCTGCTTGCGGATATAATCTTCCGGGACGGCCTGCAGGTTGGCTTTAGTTACCTCGATATAATAGCCAAAAATCTTGTTGTAACGGACCTTAAGCGAGGAAATGCCGGTTCTGTCTCTTTCTTTCTTCTCAAGCTGAGCGATGAAACTTTTGCCGGAATGACTGATAGCCCTGAGCTTATCCAGTTCTCGATCAAATCCGTCTTTGATGATACCACCTTCCTGTAACAAATAAGCTGGCTCATCCAGAATGGCCCGGTCTAAAAGGTCAGCCAGATCAGTTGCCCGATCCCAACTGCCCTGCAGTTCAAGAAACAAAGGGGCAGAAAAATTTTTTAGCTGAGTTTCGATATCAGGCAGCGGGAGGAGAGATTTTTTCAGGGCAACCAGGTCACGAGGATTGGCTGCTCCCAACGAGATCTTGGTGCTCAAACGCTCTATATCTAGTATTCTTTTTAGTTGATTTCTTATTTCCTGCCTGACCATAGGTTTCTGGACAGCTTCTTCAACAGCTTGCTGGCGACGGGAAATTTCCGCTGGATCAAGCAGCGGATGTAATAACCAGTATTTTAGCAATCGCGTCCCAGGAGAAGTCAGCGTATAATCGATAACTCCAAGAAGCGATTCATTCACCTGACCAGTCCTGAGATTTTTGACCAGTTCCAGATTTCTAACCGCCACTGCATCGAGAATCATCATCTGGCTGGATTGAATGAAAGTCAGCCGCTGGATAAACTTAAGAGACTCATGTCGATTTTTTTTAAGAAAGGACAGAAGTGCACCCGCAGCCTTGACGGCCAGAGGTTTATCTCCCAGCCCAAATCCTTCCAGTGAGGCCGTCTGATAGTGGTCCAGCAGACAGGAAGCGGCCAGAGGATAATCAAAAGACCAGTCTTCCACCGGACTTAGGGCCAGATTAAAAAAATCGGCAGTGGCTACCACTTCTCTTATTACTGCTTCTTTTCCCTGAGGATAGATTATTTCTTTGGGGGAAAAACGCCAGATTTCATCCAGAATGAGCTTTTTATCTGAAAATGAGCCTTCCAGAGTACTGATCCTGTCCGTCAATAAGTCGGCATAGGCCAGGCCCCATTTTTCTTCCTCCACTATCAGGCTGGCCACTCCATAATTTTCCCCGGGTTCATCTGTTTCGATTTCCACCGCCGTCCCGGGGGTCAGGACCTTTAGAACTTCCCTCCTGACCACTCCCCTGGCTAAACGGGGATCTTCTATCTGTTCACAGATGGCTACCCGATAGCCAGCTTTAAGCAGCCGGCCCAGATAAGAATTAACGGCATGGTAGGGAACGCCGCACATTGGAACATTCTGCCGAGAGGTCAGGGCGATGCCAAGAACCTGTGAACCAGTATAAGCATCTTCATAGAACATTTCATAAAAATCGCCCAGGCGGAAAAAGAGCAGGCAATCCCGGTATTGGGTTTTAATCTGATGGTACTGCTCCATCATCGGAGTCAGATTGTCATCTTTTGGCATTTCCGGTTCAGTTCACCTTTATTTTGTGTCCTATAAACTATATTATCAGCTCTGTTATTTTTCAACCACCAGACGGAGGAGCTAAATATCAATTGACATTTCTGGCTTGAAGTTTTAGTATAAGAAACTAATTATAATCTAAGGTTCGTATAAATGAATGCACCCATACTTTTGACCATTATCAGGATTGTGGCTATACCTGTTCTGGTGGTTATCATGCTGACCCCATTTCCCGGTCAGGAAGTGGCTGCTTTCGTTGTCTTCATTTTAGCCTGTCTGACTGACATGCTCGATGGTTTCTGGGCAAGAAGGAAGAAAATGACAACTGTTCTAGGCTCACTTCTTGATCCGATGGCTGATAAACTGCTTATCGCTTCAGCTTTAATCTGTCTGGTAGAAAGTCATGTAGTTGCTTCCTGGATGGCCATTATCATCATTGGCCGCGAAATTGCTGTGACTGGCTTTCGAGCGATAGCTGCTTCCAGGGGATTAAACATACCGGCCTCCAACTGGGGCAAAATAAAAATGACACTGGAAACCATAACCATTGCTGCTCTGATTCTGGGCCCCATACATCTTGGTTCACTTTATAAGCTGGCACAAACGGCTGGCCTCTGGTTAATAGTCGCCCTGGCTATTTTTTCAGCCATTGAATATTTTGCTCGTTATGGTCCGAGCGTTCTCTCGCAAGACTCACCATCCTGAGGCAGCTTGCCTGAATTTTTCGAGCGAAGCCATATCCTCAATATTATGAAGGGCAGGCGACTGAGGCCAGCGTCGCGAGATCCTTTTTAACAAGCCGGTCAGAACTCTTCCGGGCCCCAGTTCGACTGCCACGTCAACTCCCAGCTCGCCAGCTTTCATCATTGATGGATACCAGAGCACCGGATTAACGATCTGCCTGGTTAAAGATTCTTTTACTTCGGCGGCAGTGGTCATTATCTTACCGGTAAAATTGGAGATGACTGGAAATTCCGGATCTTTAATAGCTACCAGGTCAAGGTCAGCTTTAAGTTTTTCAGCCGCCGGAGCCATCAGGCTGGTATGAAACGGGCCGCTGACTTGCAGAAAAACAGACCGCGGCGCCCGTAGTTTTTCGACTGCTTCTTCCACTGCTTTTTTTTCACCGGCAATGACAATCTGTTCATCTGAATTCCAGTTAGCCACCTGAACAACTCCGCTCTCTACTGCCCGCAAGGTCTCTTCAATTTTCCCATAATCCAATCCCATGATGGCCGCCATCGTCCCTTGCCCGGGTGGCACCGCTTCCATCATATATTTGCCCCGGTTGGCCACCAGTTTTAAAGCCTGCTCAAAACTCAGGCTACCGGCTGCTACCAGAGCTGAATATTCTCCCAGGCTGTGGCCGGCCGCCAGTTGAGGTTTTTCTCCCAGGAGACGGTAGGCAATATAGCTCACCGTTAGAAGAGCCGGTTGAGTAATAGAGGTCAACTTTAAATCGTCTTCCGGTCCGCTAAAACAAAGCTGTGATAGACTGAAGCCAAGGAGATCGTCAGCCAGCTTAAAAATCTCTCTAGCTTCCTGGCTTTTCTCAAAAAAATCTTTTCCCATGCCCACCAGTTGTGAGCCCTGACCCGGAAACATAAACAGTCTGGTCTTCATTTTACCTCCTGCTCTTTAATTTCTACTTTATCCAGGCAGTCGTAATTTATGTTGATCCTGGCTTTTTGTCTGAGATCTTTCATCCATTGGGCTAACTGATCTCTAGCCTTAATTGCCTGCAGCCGGTCCTCAATTTCATTTAGCACATTGACCATTTCCGGCACTTCCTGACCTCTGGCTTTGACTTCTGGAACATAAACATCGTTATAATAGTTCTCCAGTTCCCGGAGCGAAATATGAACTCGCTGACTGAATCTGGAGTTAACAATCTTTTCAAACAAGAGCTTGTTTTCAACATAGGGAATAAGCTCCTCAACCCCCAGGCCAAGAATCTGACACTGCTCTTCAAACCTCTGGCTGCCCAGGCTGGCTTTTATTCTCTCTATTTCCTGGTCAATTTCCTCTTGATTGAGATTGATCTGCTCTCTGGCCAAACTGACTACCAGCAGTTCATTGATATAAATATTGACCAGGTCTTCTTTCTTTAAAGGCCTGTCGACCAGAGCCAGCTCAGGCTCCAGCCCAAAGAGATCGATTATTTTCAAATCATAAAGAGAAACAGGCGTTTCATCCACCATGGCCACCAGGCAGTTAACGAGAACCTGGCCTTCTGCCGGCCCGAAAAAAATCAAAATTAATAACAGCCCGGCAAAAGCTGCCCGACCTGACTTTTTTGGTGGTTTGAAGATATTCCGATTCATTTTAAACCTGGCTCAGAACATATTTCCTATGGTCAAAAAGAACAAAGGCTTCCATTTTTTCTCAGTGGCGTTCAGATTCCAACCCATATCAAACCTGATCGGGCCGAGTGGTGTTTTAAATCTCAGGCCCAGCCCGACCGCCTGCTTCAGCTCGAGAAAATTAAAATCCTTCATTTCAGGGAAAACATTACCCATATCATAAAAAATTGCCCCATACAGACCAGGGACTTTCTTCGTCAGCCTGAATCTGCCTTCCATGTTGAAAAGAAAGACAGATTTGCCGCCCAGGGGCAGGTCTGATTCCGGGTCCTTTGGGCCGAGTCTTTCAAATGAGGCCCCTCGGAAGGAGTTGCTGCCACCAGCAAAGAATCTTTCCGGGATCGGCACTAAACCGGAAGCTAAACCAAACCTGACAGTGGTATAAAAATTGGCATTGGTAGAAAGAGGGTAAAAATATTGAAATTTAGCAAAAAGCTTGGAGAAATCGGATTCTGTGCTGAATAGTGGATAAGCCCTTTCCAGCGCCAGGCTGAAAAAGTAGCCGCTTTCCGGGTTGAAAGTATCATTTCTGGTATCTCTGATGAAAGTCATTGAGCCATAAGCTATAGAATAAGGGAGTCTTTCTCTTTCCACCTGCGACTCATCTATTTCCAGATGAGTCAACCAGGTTTTCAGCATGCCTCCAGCCAGAGCTAAAGAAAAATTACCAGGCAAATTTCTCATGGTAGACAGGCTGAAGCCCTGCCGGGCGTAGCCAAAACTCGTCCTTTCTTCCCGCTCGAGATAACCGGAGAGAAGAGTCCTCATTTTTATCCCGAAGACATAAGGCTGCTGATATGTCGCGACCAGTCTTTTGTCAATCAAACTCAGCTGGCCGACCAGGCTGAACTGCGACGCATTGTGAAAAAAGTTTGACCCTATGTACTCGGCTGTTATCCTTGGTCTCAAGCCATTTTGCCAGAGAGCAATCGTTCTAACCTCTTCCCTGGTCTCCAGCCCGAGCCCCAGGCTTCCATAATTCTGCTCTCCCTCCCTTACTTGAATAGAGATATTAACTGTCTCAGGACCAGCAGCCTGTTCTTCCACTTTCACCTCAGAAAAGATGCCCAGATTATCCAGTCCTCTTTTTGTCTCCAGCAAGCGGTCATATTGAGCCCAATCTCCTGGTTTTAGTTTAATCTCTTTTTCAATTAAGCTCCTGCTGGTCTGGAGATGACCGCTGAGGAAGATATTATCCACCTTCATTCTTCTGCCTTCAGCTATTTTTATGACCAGATCAAAATTATTATCTTTATCTGGAGTAGCTTCCAGTCTGACTTCTGTTCCCCTGAAGCCTTTATTGAGGTAAAGCAGATTAATTTTTTCGAGATCTCGCTGTAAATCAGGCTGATAATATGGTTTGCCTGGCCTGGCTTCAATTTCCTTCATAATTTCCTGGCTCTCAACAGAATTGTTCCCTTGAATTTCCAGGCTCTTTATTATCTGTCGCGGCCCCTCTTCTATATAAATAATTGGCGTAACCGAATCATCTTGCCTGACAAAGTTCAGGTTGGCTCTGGCCTGAGAAAAACCCTGCCTCTTATAAAATGAACTGACTTTTTCTGGCAGTTCATAAATTTCCTGGCCATCAAGATAGGGAAAAAATAAGACTTTCTCACCGATGCCCAGGGCCTTTTTTAAACTTTTCTCATCAAAAGTCTGGTTGCCTTTGAACTGAATTTCTTTGATTTTGAATTTTGTTCCTTGATAAACCTGGTAGCTAACATAAAAATCATTTTCCTTTTTTTCAATTTTTGACCTAACCGAGGCGAAAATATATCCTTTTTTTCTCAAGTGCTTAAGTATGACCGCTTCGCCCTCGGCCAATGCCCATTCCTCAAATACTTTTTGTTCCCAGACCGGCTGAATCAGCTTAACAGGAATATTGGCTCCGATAATCTCCAGATGGATTCGGACCGAGGGATCAATAAAAATTCTGAGGTTAACCTGGCCTTCGGCTTGAGCCTGTTGCTCTGTGCTCAGTCTAATTTCTGCCCAGCGGTAACCAAGCTCGTTATAGGCCTTCTTAATTCTGTTTACACCTGCAGATAACTTTTTAGGCACATAAAAATCCCCCGCTTTGACGCCAAAGAGTCTTTCCAGCTCGCCTTCCGGTAAAATATTTTTGCCCTCGAATATTACCTCGGCAACCTCCAATCTTTTAGAATCGTTCAGAGTAATCCTGGCCTCAGCCAGATTGGAGTTTTCTAACTTTTCCAGGTCAAATTCAATACCGGCCGCGAACCAGCCCTCTTCCTGTAGAATTTCTTCTATCTCTTTGATGGCCCTGTCCCTGACAGCCTGATCAATAATGCTACCTTCTCTCAAATAAGACAGGCGTTTTTTTATGATCCGGGCCAGACTGGCCGGGGCAAAAATTTTTACCTCCCTAATCAGAGTATTTCTGGTCAGATCAAAAGTCACCACCGGCTGCGGCTCCTGGCTCTTATAAATGACCCCACTGGCATAAAGCCCCGTTCTCATCAGGCGTTTTAAAATCTGGTCAAGCTGATAATCAGAAAAAGAATCACCTGCCTTTAAGCCAACCAGATTAACCATCGTCTCGTCAGCTGGAAGACCGTCAACCAGGACATTCACCTGGCCAACTACCTGCTGGCTGTGAGCCACTGCTGGCAGAAAGATAAAGATAATCAAGACAGATGATATAAACAGCCAACCAGCCCGGCCAGTTTCTGACATCAGAACCTTTTCCTAATCTTGAAATCCAGGCTTATCCGGCCAATTTCATCCCGGATAGCAACGAGTGATAGGCCCTCACTTAATTCCCATTCCAACCTGACAATTTCTTCTCGCTGCGTGGCCAGATTGGTCGAATAGACAATTGAAAAGTTCCTCGATAGCCTTTTCCCCACCGTCAGCCTGGCCGTAATTTCTGAAGTGGAACCCATGATGAAAGGATCCAACCGCAGGCTGTCCAGACTCAGCAGATTTTCCGGCCCTCTAGCCAGTTGAGAAGTAATTAAAGAAGCGGTGCTCATCTGACTGGCATCGAGCGAATATCTTCTTTGATAGGACTCACCCAGAGCCAGCAGAGATAAAATCTCTTCCTGCGGTAGAGGCGGTGAAGAGGAAAATTCCGGCCTCAGATTACTGATCAGTCCGGTCAGACTAAAGACCACGTGGTAGTCCTTAACGTAGGTTTCACCCTGAAAATCTATATAGGGGTCAATAACCAGGGGATTAAAAAAACTGAGCCGGCCTCTGACCACCTTGAAATCCCTGTCCTGAAAAAAGAATGTTCCGGAGAGTGCGTCAATTTCTCCAGTGATAACTGGATTGGCTGCTGGCCCGGAAACAGTCAGGTCGAGTTTGGCTCGAATCCGACCAAGAGAATTTTCCATCCAGACATTATCATCAGCCCTGATCCTCAAGTTCAAGTTGAGGTCATCCAGCGGAGATTTTTTGGCCTCATCTCCTCCATAGGGGGAAGTTGAAAAGGATAATTTATCCCACAGTTCCCTGCCCCACCAGACTTCCTGGAAGAAAAGATCCCCCTCTATAGTATTTTTCCCTTCTCGCCTTAAAAATCTCAGGCTGCCATCAGCTATAGTTCTGGTTTTTTCGAAGACCGACAGCTGCATATTCTGGCCTTCAAGCTGGATATCAGCCTCTTCCACTCCTTTTACCCCAAAGCGCAACTGCCCGGAAGCCTCGAGCGGACCGCCACCCAGCCTCGCCTGAAAAGACCTGATATAGATTTGACTTTCTCTGATAAAAGCCAGGCCAGAAAAATCATTTAAAGCATGCGCAAAACCGGGAATGGGTAGTAAACTACCCTTAATTTCAACTGCTCCACCCAGCACAGGGGAATCTGTCGGGCCTTCGAAGCTCAATAAGAAATTGATTAAACCCTCGGCCCCTTTCCAGGGAAGAAGGAAATCAAGGCGATTTAGCTCGCCCCTGACCTCACCCCGGATAAAATCACGGTCAAAAGGAATATCAAGTTTAAGTTCGTAATTATTGTTTCCAGGCAACAACTGCCCTTTTATCTGAAGATTCAGGTTGTCATCAAGAAAGTTTAGACTGAAATCTCCTTTAACTGAAGAGGCCTTGATAAAATAGATGCTGGCCTGCTCGATAGAAAAATTGCCCTGAGCCCGGTCCTGACCAAAGATGCCACGGCCTTTAAGTTCAGCTCTCAGTCGACCGGCAAAAGAAGAGGAAAAGGGGCTCAGCTCTACCTCCGAGGCTTTAAGATCAAAATCATAACTGTTGTCCGCCAGTCCCAGCGCCATCTTACCAGTAATTGTGCCTTTATTCAGATTGAATGTAACTGGAGATAGCTCAATAGTATTGTCCTTCCAGAGAAGGTAACCATTGACATTTTCAATCCTGGTAGCCAGCAAATAGAGTTCAGACGAGGAGAACTCTCCTTCAAAGGAATCACTTTCCCCGGCCACCTTATAAATAAAGTTTCCAGCAGTTGCTCCCCTGAGCGGAAAATCGACTTCCAAAAGGGGAAAAATATTTTCCAGAACCGCCCTTTCGGCCGCAATTCTGGCCTCCGTCCCGCTGGCATCGGACTTGAGATTTATTTCTCCTTGAAAAATTTTATCCAGGACATAAACTTTGCCGGTTGTCTGGTCACCTTTGACTTCTACTTCTCCCCGGGCTGTGGTCACCTCAAATCTATCAAATCCAGCCGGTGAACAGGAAAAATTCAGACTGACATCGGGATGATAATAGTCCCCGGTCACCGTAATGGTTGAGCGACCGGCGCCTCTGATTTCGGGAAAACCGAACTTTTCATTGAGTATCTTCTCAGCAAATTCTCTAGCCTCTTTTATATTTACAAATTGCCCGCCAATAGATAAATCAAGGTTTTTCCCGATGACTATCTGCCCATTGACATTTAACCGGCCGAAAGAAGATGTTAGGTCTTTGCTATCAAGCTTGAGGTCCAACTGCGGAATATTGAGAGAAACATTGACCTGACCATTAAAGCGCCGACGGTCGGCCGCCTCTTTTGGCTCAATCCGGTCGCGGAACTCCGCCGAGGCTGTCAGCTGTCCGTGGCTTAAAGCAAAAGTTCCCCAGGCGGGAGAAGCTACCGGCCAGGGGACTGAAGCATATTTCATGATCGGATCAAGATGAAAACCAGTAAACTCGCCAGAGACCCCTTTTGAATTAAATCTGATCAAAGCTTTCTCTACTGGTCGGTTGTTGTTTTTTACCTCGGCCAGGACCTCTCCCCCTTTTCCTCCCTCAACTTTAACCTGTCCCTCAACCAATCCCAGGTTAACCTGATTAAGGCTCAAGCTGGGCGATTTATAATCAACATCCACCACCAGGGGACCGCGGTCATTGCTGATTCTGGCTTCACCTGTGGCCTTTCCTCCCCACTGAAAGGGAAGATCAAAGACGCTCATAATGAAAGCTGTCTCCAGGTTAAACAGAGCTTTAAGATTTATCTTCGTTGTCTGAAAGCTGTTAATCTGTCCTTCCACCCTCAGGGCAGAATCTTCACCCTGGAAAAGCAAACGATTGATATTTACTATCCTGCCCCTGGTATTGACCAGAGCTTCCAGCTGTCCGCTGATCGGTACACTGGCTGAAAAAGGCCGCAGGGAGCTCTGCTCAGAGCGTAGTAACAAATTCATCCGTCCTGCTTCCAGTCTAAAAAAAGCTGAAACCCCTTTGAAAACAAAATCACCTTGCTTGAGGTTCAATGAAAATTCGCCATTATGAATATGGCCGCTTTCGACCAGCAAAGGTAAATCGAGTGGCCAGCTGATGGCTGACGAAGCCTGGCTTTTGTCTTTGTCCTGAACCTGCCTGGCTTTTTGATTGTAAACCAGGGCTGGATGCTCAATTTCTGTTCTTACCCGTTTCTCCTTACTGAACAGTGATAGAACAGAAATCGAAATTCTTAAACTATCTAAGGAAAAGCTGGGATTGGCACCTTTAGCTCGAAGTTCCTTAATGGTCAAAGCCGGTGGCAGGTAGGTCAGCTGAATCTGTCCTATCTCAAAAGATTTCTGCAGCCGCTGCCCAACCTGTTTGAGGAAAAAACTTCTGGCCAGAGCAAGGGCCAAATAAAGAAAGCCGGCCACAATAAGGACGGCGATTAAGCCCTTTCTTTTTTTCCATCCGGCCATTAACTCATCTCGTTATATCTAATAATCTGTTCCACACATACCTTCCTTATTTAAGTGAAACCTTCTTCCAATCTGCCAGAAATTTCTCTATACCAGTATCAGTCAAGGGATGTTTGGCCAGCTTTTCCATCACCGCATAAGGCACAGTAGCAATATCGGCACCAAGCAGAGCGGCTTCAACCACGTGTCCTGGATGCCTGATGCTGGCCACGATGACTTCTGTTTCAAACTGATAATTCTCATAGATGGTTAAAATTTGCTCGACCAGTTCCATACCATGATGTGAGACATCATCCAGTCGTCCTATAAATGGACTGACAAAAGCGGCGCCGGCTTTAGCCGCCAGCAGCGCCTGCGAAGGCGAAAAAACCAGGGTCATATTAACCTTAACCCCACTGGCGGCCAGAATCTTGGTTGCTTTCAGCCCTTCCAGAGTAATAGGAATTTTGACTGCAATGTTGGCTGCCAGCTGGCTGAGTTTTAAAGCTTCAGGTACTATGTCCTCGGCTTTCTCGGAAATGCACTCAACGCTCACCGGTCCATTTACTACCCGGCAGATATCTTGAATCAGCGGTTCAAAAGGAACATTCTCTTTGGAGCAAAGAGTCGGATTGGTGGTTACGCCATCCAGGATGCCCCAACTGGCCACTTCTTTAATTTCTGATAAATTAGCAGTATCAAGGAACAGTTTCATCTTACCTCCTCATATCTATCTTTTTAACGAAATTTGACAGCATTCCGATACCTTCAATCTGAATTTCCACCCGGTCTCCAGGCTGCATGGAACCAACACCGGCCGGAGTGCCGGTGGCGATTATGTCTCCAGGCTCAAGAGTCATGATACGGGAGACATACCGAAGTAGAAAAGGGACAGAAAAAATCATATTCCTGGTATTGCCAGATTGAACCAGTTTACCATTTAAGAAAGTTTTCAGATGCAATCCTTCCGGGCTCAAATCAGTGACCAGACAGGGGCCAAAAGGCGCAAAAGTATCAAAAGACTTGGCCCTGGTAAATTGGATATCTTTGAACTGAAGATCGCGAGCTGTTACATCATTAAAGCAGGAATAGCCAAGAACATAATCAGTCCAGGCCTCTTCTTCCTTCAGATTTTTGACCTTTTTTTTGATGACGACAGCCAGTTCCCCTTCATAGTCTACCCTTTGAGACATATCAGGATAAATGATGGTCTGCGCGGGACCGATAAGGGCGCTGGGTGGCTTAAGAAAAATTAAAGGCTCCTCCGGGACAGCGTTTCCGAGTTCTTCTGCATGCTCCCGGTAATTTCGGCCGATGCAGACGATTTTTGATGGCAAGACCGGGGGTAGCAATTTGACCTGGCTGATGGGGATAGCACTCTCCTCTACTTTAAAATCCTTAAAAACCGAGCCTTTGATCGGGAATAAAACATCTTCTTTGAGCACTCCGGTCATTATTTTTTTGCGGTAACAGAAACGATAAATCTTCATCCTCTTCTCGCTTTTTATCTAAACTTCTTTACTAGCTCCAGCTGCCGGGTTGTCCTTTACCAGGTTCGTCCACTTTCAGTCCAGGATAAGCCTGGAAGCGGTTCTTTTCAACCGCCTGAAGTGAGGACACCTCTCGCCCACCGGGAAAAGAGGTTGGCCTTTGTCCGCATTTCATTCTGGCTCGATTCAGGGCAGCAGACTGTAATTCTATTTTTATGATAGCCGGATTAGAAAACTCAGACCAGCCACCTTTTTCACCTTTAACTTTCAACGCAAAAACGTATGTCCGGCCGGCCAGCTCGTTGGCCGACAGTGAAAGCACAGCCCTATTCTTTTCCGTCAGGAGCTGGCCGATAGCCAGTTCCTGAACCGGCCTGGCCTTTTTTAGAGCCATGATCAGCTCTTGCTCGGTAGAAGGCACCGCCATCAGCTCAAGGCCGTAAATCTCGGTAGCCTTCACCTCCAGGGGGCGGCCATCAAGGTATCTCTCTGGAGGCTGCCAGGAAAAAATTATTTTATTTTCTCTCTGGACTGCGCTAAAATCATCAACTTTCTGAGGAATTCTGGGCAGCGGCTCTTGCAGCGGTCCTTTTCGGCCACAACCTACGGTCAGAAATAACAGGCAGCAGCCTAAAAAAAACCTGGCCCTTCTTTTCATCACAAAATGAATTTTCTAAGATCCTGATTGACCAGGATTTCGCTCAGTTGTTTCTGAACATATTCCCTGGTAATTAAAATCTTTTTCTCGGTCAGATTAGGGGCTTCAAAAGAAATATCTTCCATGACCTTTTCCATAACAGTATGAAGACGTCTGGCTCCGATGTTTTCTGCCTCTTCATTGACCTTTTCGGCTAAAGCAGCGATTTCCTCTATAGCTTCTGGAGCAAAGTCTACTTCAATGCCTTCCGTAGCCAACAGCGCTTTGTATTGTTTGATCAGGGCATTTTCGGTCTCAGTCAGGATGCGGACAAAGTCTTCCTTGGTGAGAGGAGTCAGCTCAACTCTGATCGGAAATCGTCCCTGTATCTCGGGGATAAGGTCAGAAGGCTTGGAGACATGGAAAGCCCCGGCCGCAATGAACAAAATATGGTCAGTGCGGACCAGGCCAAAACGGGTACTAACTGTCGTTCCTTCAATAATAGGCAAGAGATCCCGCTGGACGCCTTCCCGGCTGACATCCGGTCCTGCTCCTGCTTCCCGACCGGCAACTTTATCCAGCTCATCCAGGAAAATAATTCCTGACTGCTCAACCTTTTCGATGGCCAGCCTGGCCACCTGATCCATATCAACCAGGCGTTTTTCTTCATCTTCGAGTAAAATTTCTCTGGCTTCTTTAATCTTCACTTTCCGCCTTTTGGTCTTACCACCAAAAAGGCCGGGCATAATTTCCTGAATCTGAATGCCAATCTCTTCAAAACCATTACTGGACACAAATTCAAAGGGCGGAGTTGCTGCTTCCTTAACCTCTATCTCGACTATCCGACCATCAAGCAGACCAGCCTGTAACTGCCGCCTGAGCCTTTCTCTGGTCTTTTGAAATTCCTTGAGATCTTCTGGTGTGGAATTGTTTTCACGTCGTCGATTATGAGGTAAAAGCAAATCAAGCAGTTTTTCTTCGACATTTGATATGGCTTTGGCCTCTATCTCTTTAATTTTCTCCTGTTTGACGAGTTCGACGGCGATCCGGACCAGATCCCTGATCATTGATTCCACGTCGCGGCCAACATAGCCAACTTCGGTAAAACGGCTGGCCTCAATTTTAAGAAAGGGAGAAGAGGTCAGCCTGGCTAAGCGGCGAGAGATTTCAGTCTTGCCGACTCCGGTCGGCCCGATCATCAAAATATTTTTTGGCGCAATTTCATCGGCCAGTTCAGGCGGCAGCTTCCGGCGGCGAAAACGGTTCCTCAAAGCAATGGCGACTGCTTTTTTGGCTGCTTTCTGGCCGATGATATATTTGTTAAGTTCAGCCACGATTTCCTGAGGAGTAAGCTCATTTTCCATCCCGCCAGCTAACAGATTGCCTTCTTTGATTACTTTGCCTTCAAGTTCTATAGCCATCAGAGTTCCTCGATTGTAAAGTTATTATTGGTGTAGATGCAGATCTCAGAGGCAATATTTAAAGCCTCAAGAGCAATTTCTTTAGCACTCAAATTGGAATGCCTGGTCAAAGCCCTGGCTGCGGCTAAGGCATAAGGTCCACCTGAGCCAACGGCGATAATGCCATCATCCGGTTCAACCACATCCCCTGTCCCCGAGATAAGAAAAGTATTACTGGCATCAGCCACGATGAGTAGAGCATCCAGCTGGCGCAGTGATTTATCCAGTCGCCAGTCCTTGGCCAGTTCAATCGCCGCCCGGGACAGATTGCCTCGGTATTCTTCCAGTTTATTTTCAAAGCGCGAAAAAAGAGCAAAAGCGTCAGAAGTTGCTCCTGCAAAACCGGCCAGCACCTGCCCTTTATAAAGCCGCCTGACCTTCTGAGCAGTGGCCTTGAGCACCGTCTGACCCATGGTAACCTGACCATCGCCGGCCATAACCACCTGGCCATTATGTCGAATACAGATAACCGTTGTTGACCTGATCATGGAATCACCTTTTACTTTAAGATTATACAATAAATGTCCAGAGCTTTTAAGCTACCTTCCGGCCTGAGAACCAACTGCCCTTTTTTGATAGGATAACAAACTGGCTCTTTCCCTGAGACCCACTTTTGTGCTAATAAATTCACTGAAAAGGAGCGAACATGGACAAGCTGGCTATGGTTATTATGGCGGCGGGTATTGGCAGTCGCTACGGCGGCCTGAAGCAGGTTGATCCGGTTGGCCCCAACGGCGAAATTATCATTGATTACTCGCTTTATGATGCCTGGCGGGCAGGTATTGAACAGGTCGTTTTTATCATCAGACCTGATCTCGAACAGGTTTTTAAAGAAAAGATTGGCTTTGAAGCAGAAAAGCATTTTAAAGTCTCCTATGTTTTCCAGGAAATCGAGAGCGGTTTACCGGCTGGCTTCAAAATCCCTGCTGGTCGGAGAAAGCCCTGGGGAACGGGACAGGCTGTCATGCTCTGTCAGCCGGTTATTTCCGGCAATTTTCTGGTCCTTAATGCCGATGATTTTTATGGCTATGAGGCCATTAAAAAGCTGGCTGATTACATGAGACAGATTAAAGATGAACCGCCTTATTATAATTATGCTCTGGTGGCTTATCGTCTGGAAAACACCCTTTCCGAGCATGGTCATGTGGCTCGTGGCATCTGCCGCCTCTCGCCAGATGGCTATCTTCTTGACCTGAGAGAAAGGACCAGAGTCCAGAAATTTTCCGACGGTATAAAATATACTGAAGACGCCCAGACCTGGTACCCTCTTTCACCCGACGATCTGGCTTCGATGAATATCTTCGGTCTAACACCCAGTATTTTCCCCGAGCTTCAGACTCGCTTCTTCTCATTTCTGAGTGATCCGGAGATTGATCTTACCCGGGCTGAATTTTATATCCCAGAAGTTGTTGGCGCTCTGGCCAGAGAAGGCAAGGCCAAGGTCAAGGTGCTGACCACGGAAGAAAAATGGTTTGGCGTCACCTACCAGGAGGAACGTACCTTGGTTCAGGCCAGTATCCGTCAGCTCATAAAAGAAGGAAAATATCCAGAAAAACTCTGGGTTTAGCCCTGCCCGATTTAGGTCTTTTAGAGCTTTAGCCTTTGATTTCTTGCAACTGGGCGCGAGCTGTCTCGATAGCTTTTTTTATTTGTTCATTGCCGGGATCAAAGTCTAAAATGCTTTCCCAGATGGAAATAGCTCCTTTTAGGTTCCCTTTCCGATATTCGACCAGCCCCCGATTGGTTAATTGCTGACTGCAGGCCCTAATGGCTGAGTCGAGATCTTCCAGCTTAAAAGACAGTGAGCCCGTGTAACTTTTAAATTTTGACCAATTTTTTTTAGCCAGACTGTAACACTCACCAGCCCGCGCAAAATCAAGGTCAGCCAAAGACTGGTCGCCTGAACTCTTGAGCTCGACCAGTAGCCTCTCTATCTGATTTTTTACCCTCGGTTCTCCGGGACTGGTTTTTAAAGCTTCCAGCAGAAGACTCGAGGCCTGTTCATATTTTTTGGCCTTTAGACTCTGGTCAATCTGGGCCAGATAATTTCCCAGGCGGCATTCTTTGAGGCATTGTTCTATTTCCTCTGAGTTAAAAGATAAGTCGGGTATAACACGATAAAAATAATCATAGTTTTTCAACAGAAGCAGATACCTGTCCATAGCCAGGCTATAGTGGTTCTTGATCCTGGCCTCGTCAGCCTTCTTTTTGATTTCTTCCAGAGCATCACGGGCCGCCGCCTGAATTTTTTGATTCTGTGGTTTCCGGTCAAACTGGGCTTTATAGATATCGAGGACCTGGGCGTACTGGCCGGAAGCCAAAGCCTCTTCGGCCTCAGCCAGCAGTTGTTCTTCAGGCCCGCTGACCTCTCTCTGGCTCTCCGTGCCCTCTGGTTTGGCTGCCGTCCTGGTCTCCTGGTGTTTGATGATTGAACAGGCTCCCGTTAAACCTAAAAGCAGAGATACCAGGATGATCGCCAGCCATTTGCATCTTGAATTTCTCATAGCGGTCTCCCGCTTTGATTTTCTTTAACCTCGCCCCCCATTTCTCTCTTCTCTATAATTTTAATCATCAGTCTGGCCAGTTCTGGATGAAACTGGCGGCCAGAATTTTTCATGATAGACAATCTGGCTTCTTCCACACTCAAGGCCTGGCGGTAAGGGCGGTCTGAGGTCATAGCATCAAAGGCGTCAGCCAGTGAAATAATGGCCGCGGCCAGGGGAATATCGTCACGGCTCAAACCATCAGGATAACCATTGCCGTTATACCACTCATGGTGATGACGAACAGCTGGAATATATTTATAAAGGCAGGGAGCCTTGCTCAAAATTTCTGCTCCGTATTCAGGGTGTTTTTGCATTTCTTTGATTTCTTCAGCATCCAGCCGACCACGCTTATGCAAAATTGAATCAGGGATACGAATTTTTCCGACGTCATGGAAAAGACAGGCTATTTCTATTAAATCAATGTCTTCCTTTTTCAAGCCAGCTTCTTTAGCCAGAGCCACTGCCAGTTCGGCTACGCGGGTCGAATGGCCCAGAGTATACCTGTCTCTGGCTTCAATGGCGGCAGCTAAAATTTTAACCGTTGCCACATAGGCTTCTTCCAGTTCACGGGCTGAAGCTCCCAGTTTTTCCTGCTGCTCGGTCAGGAGGCTGGCCATTTCATTAAAGCTCTGAGTCAGGTGGCCAAGTTCATCTGAGGAATAAACTCTCAACTGCCGACTTTTTCCCCGGCGTTTCATTTCTTCCACTCCCCGAGCCAGTTCTCTGACTGGCCTGGTCATTTGCCTGGAGTAAACAAAACTCAAAATCAGCCCCAGAAATAAAATTGAGGCAAAAAAAGGCATAATCTGCCGCCTGGCTTCAGATTGAGCCTGATGGAGCACTGACCAATCCACCTCCAGGCGCACCCGGCCAAGATTTTTATCTAAAAAAAGTACCGGACTTTCAATGACCAGGTTTGTGTTTGAATTTTGATCGAGACCGGCCATAACCGCGCCCTCGGGTAACAATTCAGAGCGCGGGCCTGAGTCCTCAGTTTCCAGGCGGCTGCCTGCCTTTTCGGCCTCACTGTTGACGATGATTTCCTCGTCCAGGCTAATAATAGCTATGGATGTAATGTCAGGGTTGACTGTTTTGACCTTATAGACCATGTTATCAAGAGCCAGCAGATCTTTGAGAATTAAATGATAGCCGGCAGCTGAGGCGATACTCCTGCTTAATGATTCCGCTCTCTTAACAATGCTCTCTCTGACCTGTTTGTTAATAGTATGAATAGTCACAAAATAAGAAGAAATAACTGAGGCAATTAACAGGGCCAGAACAAAGGTCAGAAATTTAGCATTAAGGCTTCGCACTTTAAATATTTTAGATTCCGACCAGCTAAAAGCTATCGCCAGCCAAAATGATTTGCCGGGTGATTTTCTTCCAGCCAATCTCACCCCTAAGGGGGGCAGAAGATAGCAGGCTGAAAGTCTTCAGCCAGGGACAAGTTAAACGCCCAACCTGTTCTTTTCCCGGCTTTTAGTTGAAGATTTCATTTTTGAGACATGTTAAAATCAAAAAGTGGCGGGAAAAATCTTCCAGCCAGGAGGCGGGAGCTATGACTGGTTCCCTTAGCGACAAAAAAATATTAGAAGGAGTTTGAGATGGAAAAAGAATCCAGATCAGCAATATTCAGGCCACAGTTTCATCCAGGAAAAATTATAATGGCCTGTTTATTCCTTTTTATTTTGCTGAGTGCTGGTCATTTCCTTTTGGCTGAGTCTCAGGAAATAGTTAACGACTGGGAAAATCCTAAGATTTTTTCTATAAACACCGAACTACCTCATGCAACCTTTATTCCTTTCCCGAATCTTAATCAGGCGCTGCAGCTCAGTGCAGACGATTCTCCCTGGTATAAGTCGCTTAATGGCCGCTGGAAGTTTTACTGGGTTCCAAAACCGGCTGACGTTCCTCTTAACTTCTGGCAGCCAGGCTACGATGACAGCCACTGGAAAGAAATTGAAGTTCCCTCCAACTGGGAGCTTCAGGGCTATGGCCTACCAATTTATGTCAATAGTGATTATGAATTTGCTCCGGACAATCCTCAGCCGCCCCATATTCCTCACGATAACAATCCGGTTGGCTCTTACCGCCTGTTTTTTACCGTTCCGGATAGCTGGAGCGGAATGGATGTTTTTATTCATTTCGGTGGAGTCAAGTCTGCCTTCTACATCTGGGTCAATGGGCAGAAAGTTGGTTACAGTGAAGACTCCAAAACTCCGGCCGAATTCAAGATTACATCTTACCTTAAACCCGGTCAAAACCTGGTTGCCCTTCAGGTTTATCGCTGGTCAGATGGTTCTTATCTAGAATGTCAGGATATGTGGCGAATTTCGGGCATAACCAGAGATGTTTATCTCTATGCTGCTCCCAAAGTGCGAATCCGTGATTTCTTTGCTCAGACTTTGCTTGATGAAGAATATAAAGACGGCCTGTTGAGTCTGGAGGTAGAAGTGCTGGGCGAGGTGACGCCCGGCCGCCCGAGCAAAAAATTGGCTGCCTATACCCTTCGCGCTAACCTGTTTGATGGAGACAGCCAACCGGTTTTCTATAAAGAGATAACTTTTACTTTAACTCCCGGCGGTCGAAAAACCATCAGTTTCGGCGACAAAATTGAAGAGGTCAAACCCTGGACTGCAGAAACACCGAATCTTTACCGCCTGGCTCTGGAACTTCTTGACAGCAATAATCGGCCGCTGGAAGCACTGACCACCATGGTCGGCTTCAGAACAGTAGTTATAAAAAATGGGCAGCTGCTGATCAATGGCCAGCCCGTCTATTTTAAAGGCGTTAATCGTCATGAGACTGACCCCTGGACAGGTCAGGTCGTGTCCGAAGAATCAATGCGCCATGATATCGAATTGATGAAGCAGCATAATATCAATGCGGTCAGGACCAGCCACTATCCCAACGACCCGCTCTGGTATGAGTTATGTGATTATTATGGAATCTATCTGATTGACGAGGCCAATATTGAGTCTCACGGTATGGGCTACGGAGAAAAGAGTCTGGCTAAAAACCCGGAGTGGGGTCCGGCTCATCTGGACCGGATGAAGAGGATGCTCGAACGGGACAAAAATCATCCGTCGGTCGTTATCTGGTCAATGGGGAATGAAGCCGGCAATGGTATTAACTTTGAAGAAGGTTATCGCTGGATTAAACAGCGTGACCCGAGCCGTCCTATCCATTACGAACGGGCTCAACTGGAATGGAACACAGACATATACTGCCCGATGTATGCCAGGATTGAACATCTGGAAAAATATGCGAAAACCAATCCGACCAGGCCTCTGATCCTGTGTGAATATGCTCATTCGATGGGCAACAGCACTGGCAATCTTCAGGACTACTGGGACGTGATTGAAAAATATCCAGTTCTCCAGGGCGGATTTATCTGGGACTGGGTTGACCAGGGATTTGCCAAAGAAAACGAAAAAGGAGAGCTTTTCTGGGCTTATGGCGGAGATTACGGTCCACCCGGTACGCCGTCCGATTCCAATTTTTGCTGTAATGGCCTGGTGGCACCTGACCGGACGCCACATCCGGCTCTAAATGAAGTAAAAAAAGTTTATCAGCCAGCCAGGTTTGAGCTAATAGAGCCAGCCGCAGCCACGGAAGCTAAAATCAGAATCACCAATAAATATGATTTTCTCGCTCTCGATCGAGATAATTTTAGCCTCCACTGGGAGCTTTTAACCAATGGACGAAAAGCAGCGGAAGGCACTCTTCCCTGCCCGGCTATTAAACCCCGGGCTTCAGCTGAAATCAGGGTGGTTTTTCCGGCTGAGACTATCAAGCCGGATGAGGAGGTTTTTCTAAATGTAGAATTGAGAGCGGGGAAAGAGATGGCTCAGGGTCTGATTCCGGTCGGACACAGTCTGGCTGCCGAGCAGGTAAAAATCGCCGGTGAAAAAGCGAACCAGGTGCTCGCCCAAGTCTCTAGAACTCAGGCCAAGCTGCCCAAATTAAACATAAAAGAAAACAAAAACAACCGGAACCAGATCATCATCAGCAGCCAGAATTTCGAGCTGATCTTCAATCGGGCTGAGGGCCGTTTAACCTCATATAGATTCCAGAATCTTGAACTTCTAAAAGAAGGACCTCTCCCCAATTTCTGGAGGGCACCGACCGATAATGACTTTGGAAACAGAATGCCGGAGAGGTTAAAAGCCTGGAGAGAGGCCAGCCAGAAACGGGAAGTAAAAACTTTCACGGTGAGCAAGAATAAAGCCGGACAGGCCGTGGTCAAAATTGAATTCTATCTGCCAGCAGTTGAGGCGACTTATGCTATTACTTACACCGTGGCCAGAGATGGAGTCATCCGGGTGGATAATGAGTTTAAGCCGCAGAATCCAGAAAAGCTGCCAGAAATTCCCCGGGTCGGATTGCTGCTGGCTATGCCCGAGGGCTTTGAAAATATTGATTACTATGGCCGCGGGCCACATGAGAATTACTGCGACCGCCAGACTTCGGCCTTCGCTGGAATTTATAAAACAACCATGGCTGAACAGATCATTCCATATGTCTGCGCTCAGGAGTTTGGACAGCGGACCGCTACCAGGTGGCTCATTATCAGCAATAAAGAGGGGCGTGGATTGAAATTGAGCGGGCTGCCTCTTTTTGAATTTTCAGCTGTTCCCTACACGCCTGAGGATCTGACTCAAAACTGGCGTGGAGAAAAACACTTTATTGATGTGCCCAGACGAAGTCATCTTTATGTCAACATCGATCTGGCTCAGATGGGCGTGGG
>ENA-UPTA01000220-UPTA01000220.1-activated-sludge-metagenome-genome-assembly--contig:-NODE-220-length-66117-cov-9.222745_pt1 | contig 66117 bp, 58 predicted proteins | sample MGYA00238184_ERZ773361 | MGnify/ENA primary metagenome ERZ773361 (study PRJEB29100, sample SAMN05720205) | activated sludge metagenome | isolation source: anaerobic digester from wastewater...
AGATAAACCGGAAGGGCGGAATATTCCCGCCAATCCTTACGAGAGATTCAGAAAAAGTAGTTGACAGGTTGGGCAGCGCAACGTATAATTGCTCTTTGCCTGCCCTGGCAGTTGATGCTGGGGCAGTAGAATGTATGCCAAGCTTCCCCGCACTCAGGCGGATTTGGACCACGCAGGACTTGCGGTGAAGTGAAGATTGGAGAGGAAAATATGAAATACGCAATTGTTGAAAGCGGCGGAAAGCAGTACAAAGCCGTGGAAGGCGGGGCGATCGAAGTTGACCTTCTTTCAGCTGCACCAGGTGAGAAGGTCGTCATCGACAAAGTGTTACTCTTTGTAGAAGACGGCAGCTGCACCGTGGGCACCCCGCTGGTGAAGGGTGTGAGTGTTTCTACCAAGGTCGAAGGCCACATCAAGGGTGAGAAGATCGATGTGTTCCATTACCGTCCCAAGAAACGCATTCGGACAAAGACCGGGCATCGCCAGCAATACACCCGCTTATTTATTGAATCCATTGGTAAGGAGTAGGAAAAATGGCTCATAAAAAAGGTGGCGGTTCCAGCCGCAATGGTCGTGACAGTAATTCACAACGATTGGGTGTGAAACGCTTCGGCGGCGAACATGTGCTTTCAGGCAATATCATCGTGCGGCAGCGCGGCACCCGCATCAAACCCGGAATGAATATCGGCAGGGGCAAGGATGATACCTTGTTCGCTACAGTTGAAGGACATGTGGTTTTCGTTACACTGCCAACCGGCCAGAAAATGGTCAGCATTGAACCGGTGAAAGCCGAGTAGGGATTATATCGCAGCACCGTCCTTGAGGATTTCAGGAACGGAGGTTGCGGTTTTATGAAAGGACTTACAAAATGAAGAAGGGCATTCACCCAAATTATTATTACGACGCAGTGGTAACCTGTGCGTGTGGTAACACCTGGACGACAGGCTCCACCAAGCAAAAGATCCAAACCGAGGTTTGTTCCAAGTGCCATCCGTTCTTCACCGGCCAGCAGCAGCGCTTGCTGGATGTTGAGGGCCAGGTTGACCGCTTCTACCGCCGGCTGCAGGCACGCCAGGAATATGTAGAAGACATTAAGAACCGCGAAGCAGAGCGTACTTCCCCAACCCGCCCGATCGCTGACCTCGATCTTGGCAGCCGTCCAATCGAAGCGCTCGCAAAAGCAGGTATCACCAATGTTGGCGAAGCGCTGGCAAAGCTTGCTGAAGGCGAACAAGCCATCCTGGATATTGCCGGGTTCGGCCGCAAATCGTTGATCGATATGAAAAAACGGATGCGCCAGCTTGGTTATGACGTTCCGGAACCAACCGCATAAGACTGTCATCTAGAATAACGCCAGAGACGCATAAACATGCGTCTCTGTTGTTTTAAGCTTTAGTTTTCGTGTACAATCCTGATAATGCCATTTTTGGAGGATGCAGTGAAGCACCATACTGGTTCCATTGAAGTTGTTTGCGGCTCCATGTTTTGTGGAAAAACCGAGGAATTGATCCGCCTGCTGCGCAGGGCGGTGATCGCCAGGCAAAAGGTACAGGTCTTTAAGCCAGCCATCGATAAGCGTTATGATTCCGGCGTTAAAGTAACCTCGCATGCTGGCATTTCTTTTGATGCCATCCCCATCCAGCGGTCTGCAGAAATCCTCGAAAAGCTGTCTGCCGATACCACGGTTGTCGGGATCGATGAAGCCCAATTCCTGGATGAAGAAATTGTCCCGATCGTCCAATCGCTGGCTGATAAAGGTGTCAGGGTGATCATTGCAGGGTTGGACACCAACTTCAGGGCTGAGCCATTTGGATCAATGCCAACCTTACTGGCCATTGCTGAAAGGGTCCAGAAGCTTTCTGCAATCTGCATGGTTTGCGGCGAACCGGCTACCCGCACCCAGCGCCTGGTGAACGGGAAGCCTGCCCGGTACGATGAGCCGGTTGTGGTTGTTGGTGCGGCAGAAATGTACGAAGCCCGCTGCCGCAAGCACCATGAAGTACCCCACTGAAAACCTATCAGGAGCTGGCAATGAGAGATTACAACGATTTCTTACTTGAGGTACTGGTGGACCAGGAAAGCCTTCAGAAGCGGATTGCCGAGCTGGGCGCTGAGATCAGCCGCGATTATGCCGGAAGCAAGCTGCTGTTGGTTTGCATCCTCAGGGGTGGGGTCCTGTTTTTGACGGATTTGATGCGGGCAATTACCATCCCGCATGCAATCGAATTTATGGCAGTGTCTTCGTATGGTGTCGGCAAGCGTGATTCGGGTGGGAATGTGCGCATCACCCTCGACCTGAATATTGACATCAGCGATTGGAATGTGCTGATTGTTGAGGATATCATCGACAGCGGGCACACCCTGGCATCGGTCCTGGAGATGCTTTCAATCCGCCACCCCAAAAGCCTGGGGGTCTGCACTCTGCTGGATAAGGCTGAACGGCGTGAGGTATATATTCCTATCAAATACCGCGGCTTTGAAATCCCGAATAAATTTGTTTTCGGTTACGGGCTGGATATTGACGAGTTCTACCGCAACTTACCATTCATCGGCGTGGTTGACCTGAAAAGATATAACCCGGAATAAGCCGCACTTGAGCCATTTTCGAAGTGGTAAATAAGCCGGTTATGCAAACCCAAATCCCTTATACCCTTCAACAAACCCTGGACTTTGTGCCATCTGCCGTAAGAGAATGCGGGCAGGTGTACCTGGTTGGGGGGTGTGTGCGTGATGCATTCCTCGGGAAAAGCAGCCACGATTTGGACCTGGTGGTGCTTGGGGATGTGCAAAAGACTGCCCGGCTGGCGGCGAAAGCATTGAAATCTCCTGCCTGTTTCCTGCTGGATGCGGAGCGGAATACCTGGCGTGTAATAGCAGATAAAGACGGCGGACAGGTTGAAATTGACTTCAGTTCGCCGCGGGCATCTTCATTAATTGGTGATCTGGCTCTACGCGATTTTTCCATCAATGCCATGGCAATTGACCTGCAAAATCCGGAATCGCTGATCGATCCTTGCGGAGGTTTGCAAGACCTGCACCAAAACACAGTGCGGGCATGCTCGCCAACCTCATTCAGCGACGATCCCGTCCGTGCCATCCGGGCTGTCCGGTTTGGTGCTGATCTTGGGTTCAGGATTGAACCGCAGACACTTACCTGGTTGAAGCAATCCATTCATAAACTCCAAAGTGTATCCTCCGAGAGGATCCGGGATGAATTTTTTAAGGTATGCACTTCAGGTAACCCGGCAGCTGCGATTCATGTTTTGGAAAGCCTGGATATGCTGTTTATTGTGTTTCCTGAGCTGCGAGATCTGAAAGGACTGCCCCAGGCACACCCGGATGTGCTAGATGTCTGGCAACATACCGCCGGGGTTGTAAAGGGGATGCAGCGGTTGCTGGCAGTCCTTACCGGTTCTTATCCATCGGAAGAAGCCCAGAACCTGGTAACCGGAAAGGCAGTTCTCACTCTGGGGTGGTATCGCAGCTCCCTCACCGAAGTGTGGGGGGCGTGCCCGGTGAAAAACCGGCCTTTACAGGGTTTGCTTTACTGGATGGCGCTGCTGCATGATGCGGGAAAATCCAGCGTGGTTAAATTTGACGACCGGGGTTACACCTCATTTGCTGGCCACGCTGAAGCAGGGGCGGGCATTGCAGAGTCAGCCTGCATCCGGTTGAAGCTCAGCCGGGCAGAGGTGAAGCGGGTTAGCCAGGGGGTAACCGGGCACCAGTTAATACACCAACTGGCAGAGGGAAAAGGTGATACCAGCCCGCTGGGAATTTACCGTATGTTCCGGCAGTACGGGGAGAGCATGCTGGACATCTGCATCCTGGGTCTGGCAGATACCCTGGGCAAATTTCAGCAGACGCCGCCGGAAGAGTACTGGCAGAAGGAATTGGACGCTGCCCGTTTATTGCTGGAGGCCTGGTTCGAAAAGCAATCCGAGTGGATTTCTCCACCCAGGCTGGTGGACGGAAATGAATTGATGCATTTGCTTGCCCTTGAGCCGGGTTCAGAGGTGGGTGAAATCCTGGAACAGGTTCGTGAACTGCAGGCAGCTGGACAGATAAAAACCAGGCAAGATTTACTTGCCTGGCTGGAAAACCGGTAAATTCTTAAATACTAGTGTAATAAGTGAGTGGGCTCCAAAGGCCGGGTGGCGAAACGGCGTATGGATGCATTCACTTTGGCAGCCAGAACCCGGCTGCTGATTGGTTTAATCAGGTAATCGTCAGCGCCAGCGTTCAAAGCCGCTACCAGTATTTTGGGATCATCGAGGGCTGATGTGATAAACAGCGGCGCCCTGCTGAATTGCCTGACAACCTTGCACAAATCAATGCCTGAAACTCCGTCAAGAATTGCACCTATGAAAATAAATTCGGGTTGGTAAAACCGCAATAACATGATCCCATCTTTGGGTGCGCTGGTATAAATGATGGTTGGGGGAGTCTCCACCGGTAAACTTTGGATGATGTCAATAATGGCTGGATCATTGTCGATGACCAGGTATTTCATGTTTCCTCCAGAAACTTTGGTAATCCTATTATGCAGGATGATTCTGCTGTTGAACCTTGCAAGTTGTTTACAATACACTCAAAGCAGACTGGCAAAGTAGCTCCGGGAGGGGTCAGCGCCTCGAAAACCATTTGTTTATACAAGATAACAAAGAATTAATCCTATTCAAAGCAAGGTATGGTAAAATGTTCTAGTTTTGGCAAAATTTACTCCCTTGCGGAGATAGGAATTAATCATCAGGAGGTCTTCTGTGGAAAAAAAGTGGGTATATCTTTTTAGCGAATTAGACCAGGCAGAGAAATATGTAGGTGGTGACTGGGATAAGGTTCGCGGTTTGTTGGGCGGTAAAGGCGCCAACCTGGCTGAAATGGCTCGGATCGGTGTTCCCGTTCCCCCCGGGTTTACTGTAACAACTGAAGCTTGCAACGCATATACTGCTGCAGGTTCAAAGTTCCCTGAAGGTCAATGGGACCAGATGATGACTGCACTGAAAGCAGTAGAAAAAGAATCTGGCAAGAAATTCGGTGATGCCAAGAACCCACTGCTGGTTTCCTGCCGTTCCGGCGCTAAATTCTCCATGCCCGGTATGATGGATACTGTACTTAACATCGGCCTCAATGATGAGACCGCCAAAGGTATGGTGGAATTAACCGGCAATGAGCGCTTTGTTTATGACTCATACCGCCGCCTTGTGCAAATGTTCGGTTCGGTGGTCCTGGAGATTGCCGATGAAGCATTTGAAGAGGTCCTGGATGAGCACAAAGAAAAGAAAGGTGTAAAAGCTGATACCGACCTTGACGCAGCTGATTGGAAAGAGCTCACTACCAGGTTCCAGGCAGTTGTAAAGAAAGAAAAAGGTTTCGATTTTCCGCAGGATCCATTCCGGCAGCTCGAACTGGCGACAGAAGCTGTTTTCCGCTCCTGGATGGGCAAGCGTGCAATCGACTATCGGCGTGCCACCAATATCCCCGACGACCTGGGTACTGCTGTAAACATCGTAACGATGGTCTTTGGCAACATGGGCATGGATTCTGGCACCGGTGTTGCTTTTACCCGCAACCCTGCAACCGGTGAGCGCAAGCTTTATGGTGATTACCTGCTGAATGCACAGGGTGAAGATGTTGTGGCTGGCATCCGCAATACTGAAAAGATCGAGACCCTCGGCGACCACATGCCCGAGGCCTACAAGCAGTTCCTCGAAATTGTTGCCAAACTGGAATCGCACTACCGTGATATGCAGGATGTCGAGTTCACCATCGAACGCGGACGCCTCTGGATGCTCCAGACCCGCTCTGGCAAACGCACTGCCGCCGCCGCCGTACGTGTGGCTGTTGAAATGGTCAATGAAGGCATGATCAGCAAAGAGACTGCCATCGAACGGGTTGGCACAGGCGATGTTGATACCCTGCTGCACCCCCAGTTCAATGCTGAAGACCTCAAAAAAGCCCGTAAAGATGGCCGTTTCATCGCATCCGGTGTAAATGCATCACCAGGTGCAGCTGTTGGTCAGGTGTATTTCGATGCTGACACTGCAGAGCGAATGAACAAAGAAGCGAAACAAGATGTCATCATGGTCCGCCCATTCACCAAACCGGATGATGTACATGGTATGCTGGCAGCAAAAGGCATCCTCACCAGCGAGGGCGGCGCCACTTCCCACGCAGCGGTGGTTGCCCGCCAGTTTGGCGTGCCCTGTATTGTCGGTGCATCGGCTGTCAAGATCGACCTGAACAAACGCCAGATGACCAGCAACGGTGTTGTGGTCAAAGAAGGCGATTGGATCACCCTTGACGGCGGTACTGGTGAAGTTTTTACAGGAAAAATTCCCCTGACAAACCCGTCACTTGAGGAACAGAAAGACCTGCTCACCCTGCTCAATTGGGCAGATGAAGTTGTCAACCGCAAAGGCATCCGTGAAAGCGTGAACGGTTCCCCGACCACCGGTTTGCAGGTCTGGGCGAATGCCGATTATCCCGCTGATGCCCGCCGTGCCCGCTCATATGGCGCCCGCGGTATTGGTTTGTGCCGTACCGAGCACATGTTCTTCGAGCCCGTCCGACTGCCAACCGTCCAGAAGATGATCCTGGCAGACACTTCCGAAGAACGCATAGCTGCCCTGGATGTTCTGCTGCCTTACCAGCGGTCAGACTTCGATGGTTTGTTTGAAGCTATGGACGGTTACCCTGTAATCATCCGCCTGATCGACCCGCCGTTGCATGAGTTCATGCCCGATGAAGAAAAACTGTTCGAAGAAATTGTTACCATGCGGGTAAAGGGCGAGACAGAAGGTCTGGCCGATAAAGAGAAAATGCTGAATGCCATCCGCGGTTTGCATGAATCCAACCCGATGATGGGTCTGCGCGGTGTGCGCCTGAGCATTTACATGCCCGAGATCGTTGAAATGCAGGTCCGCGCCATCTTCGAAGCAGCCGCTGACTGCACGCTGCGCGGCATCAAAGCCAAACCGGAAGTAATGATTCCCCTGACCGGCACTGTTGGTGAATTGGACTGGATCCAGCCACGCCTGGAGCGGATTGCCTCCCAGGTTATGGAAGAGAAAAAGGTTAAGTTCTCTTACAAGTTCGGCACCATGATTGAGATCCCGCGTGCAGCTGTTACTGCAGGTGAGATTGCCAAACAGGCTGAGTTCTTCTCCTTCGGCACCAATGACCTGACCCAAATGACCTTCGGTTACAGCCGCGACGATGCCGAGCGCAACTTTCTGGTGCAATATATTGAAGAGAAAATCCTGCCCAAGAATCCCTTCCAGACCCTGGACCGGGATGGCGTAGGCAAGCTGATGGATATGGCAGTCAGCGAAGGACGCAAAGTACGCCCTGACCTCGAGGTTGGCATTTGCGGTGAGCATGGCGGCGATCCCGAATCCATCGAGTTCTGCCACCTGGTTGGCAATAACTACGTCAGCTGTTCACCTTTCCGTGTGCCGGTTGCCCGACTGGCTGCGGCTAAGTATGCATTAAAGTACGCGAAGAAATAGTTCCTTGTGAAAACTGGCAGAGGAGTTATTGCATCCAACAACACTCCTGCTCCTCTGCCGTTTTATTAAATAACAGGGGATGGCTCACCCAGCCATCCCGTTTGTTTTTCGTATTCAACAATAGGGTTAATCAGCCGGTGCTGCGGTTTGTTTCTCCAATGTCTCCGGCAGGATGCCGGCCATCATTAAGCCCAGGTCTTCCACAGAAGTCGTGGCTGCATCCACAATCCCTACGATCCTTCCCTCGTAGATCACTGCAATCCGGTCTGAAAGAGCCCTGATCTCATCCAGGTCTTCAGAGATGAGCATGGTTGCCGTGCCGCTGTCACGTTGTTCAAGCAGGCACTGGTGAATGTACTCACTGGCGCCGATATCTACTCCGCGTGTCGGCTGCGATGCGATCAGGACTGCTGGTTTGCGAGAGAGTTCCCGCGCCAGGATGAGTTTTTGTATGTTCCCACCGGACAGGTTCTTGAGAGGCGTTTTATTCGAAGGAGTCTTCACATTGTACTGGTTTACCAGTTCAGTTGTGCGCTCATCGATCAGCTTAAAGTCCAGGAATGAACCGCGTGAATAGGGTGGGCGGTTATGGTCCTGTAAAATGATATCATCTGCAACAGAAAAATCCTTGATAGCGCCTTCTTTCATGCGCTCCTCGGGAATGTAGGACTGCCCTGCTGTGATATGGTGGTTGGGAGAAGTATGGGTAACATCCTTACCATTGAGCAGGATCTTCCCCTCACGGACAGGGCGCAACCCTGCCAACGCTTCTGCCAGGTCGCGCTGGCCATTTCCAGAGACACCAGCCAGGCCCAGGATCTCTCCGCTGAAAAGCTCAAACGAGACCCCTTTTACTGCATCGCTGCCCCGGTCGCCCGCCACAGACAGGTTCTCGACCACCAGGCGCGCATCCCCGGGTTTCTGGGGATTCTTGTTGTATTGCAAAATAACCGGACGTCCAACCATCATCTGGGCCAGTTCGGTTTTAGTGACCCTGTCGTTGTTAAGCGTGCCAACCACTTTTCCGTCACGCAATACGGTAATGCGGTTGCTGATAGCGATCACCTCATGCAGTTTATGGGTAATGAAGATCAGGGCATGCCCGTCATTGGCCATTTGTTTCAGGGTGCCGAAGAATTCATCAACTTCCTGCGGGGTGAGCACTGCTGTCGGTTCGTCCAGGATCAGCAGGTCGGCGCCGCGGTAAAGGGCTTTCAAGATCTCCACCCTTTGTTGTTCTCCGACTGCCAGCTGCCAGACATACGACTGGGGGTCCACCTTCAGCCGGTATTTGTCGCTGATCTCCATTAATCGTTTTTCAACAACATCCAGGTCAAGCAATGGACCACGGGATGACTTCAATCCCAGGGCAACATTTTCTACCACGGTCAGGGAAGGAACCAGCATAAAATGCTGGTGGATCATCCCGATTCCAGCAGCAATGGCATCCTGGGGTGAGTGGAATGAGACTTCTTTGTCGTTAATATAGATTCTGCCTTCATTAGGGCGGTATAACCCGTAAAGCTGGCGCATCAAGGTGCTTTTTCCAGCGCCGTTTTCCCCTAACAGGGCGTGAATTTCACCGGAGTGGACATCAAAATCCACATGGTCATTGGCAAGCACCCCAGGAAATTTCTTAACAATCCCCTCCATGCGCATTTCCTGAAGGTGGATCTGGTCCAAAAGTGATGGTTTGGTTTCGGTCATGTTCCTGTTCATCCTTATAGACTACGCTTCCAGAAAGCTGCTGAATCCAGCTGGCGCTCTGGAAGGGTCCGGATGACCAGGCTTGCACCTGGTCATCCGGGTTGGGTTAAGGGAGATTACTCTACAGGCCCCTTGAGCGGATCGATGGTTCCATCCATGATGCCTGCAATAGCTGCATCGACTGCAGCTTTGGCGTCAGCGGGAACTTCGATGGCCGGGTTGTATTGGATCACAAGCCCGCCGTTCTTGAAGGTAAGGGTATAGGATTTATTGCCGAGCACTCCGGCCTGGCGGCTGGCGATCATATCCTTAATCACGCCGGTCCAGTCATACACCTGGCTGGCAACTACAGTCTCGGGAGCCAGGGCTGTCTGGTCCCACTGAGTGCCAAACCAGTATGCGCCGTTGTCCTTGGCAATACCGATTGCACCGACCACGGACTGGGATGAGCCGGTCAGCATATCGGCACCAGCCTGGATGTGGGTTTCAGCTGCGCTGGCCATGAGGGCTACGTCAGAGAATGAACCGGTGTAGGTCTTCTGGACGGTCGCATTCGGATTCTGAACGGTTGCGCCGGTGACAAAGCCGTCCACATACAGTTTGGCGTCGCCTGCTTCAACCGGTCCGCAGACGCCCATGATGCCGCTCTTTGACATAAAGGCTGCCAGTACACCCAGTGCATATCCACCTTCCTGGGCTTCAGCCTGGTAGGCAAATACATTGGTAATACCATCTGCCTGGAACGTATCCAGGGAGGTGCCCCATGCAAAACTGGTTTCGGGGAATTCAGGTGCGATCTGCTGCAGAGAGCTGCCGTACTGCGAACCGTGGGCAATCACCAGGTCAAAGCCCTGTGATGCATAGTCGCGGACGGCGGAGGCGGCATCCGGCACGTTGAACATGCCTTCTGAGTAGGCGATTTCCATCTTTTCAGGACCGCCCATCTCTTCCTGGACAGCCAGCAAACCTTCATACATGGACTGGCTGAAGGCAGCATCTGTGATGGAGCTCGGCATAACAATAGCTACCCGGAAGGGTTTCACTTCTACAACTTCCGGGGTGGGGGTGATCATGATCACTTCCGGCGTGCCGGCGACAATGCGGGTCACTTCGATTTCGACCGGCTGCTCAGGGGTAGAACCGCAAGCAGAAAGCAACAGTGTGAACACGATAACCAGCAAACTTACCAACATACTTCCTTTTTTCATTTTCTCCTCCATTGATCAATCGATTTGGTAAACGATAAAAAACCGGGATCGTTCTCTCCTGTACTCCTCCTGCACCTCCTTTCATCTCAGCTCATCGGCATTTGCCTGTTAGTTTTCACCTCGTTCAAAAATCTTCGTCAACGCTGCCGGTGCTGACACCCTCTTGACAGCAAAAGCCAGGGCGAAGATAGTGAGAACGTATGGCATCATCACTGCAAAGTCAGATGGGATGTTGATGCCTTTAACCTGGATCCACAACTGAAATGCATTTACAAAACTGAACAGCAGCGACCCGAGTAAAACACCGGTTGGTTTCCATCCGCCAAAATAAACCAGCGCCACTGCGATGAAACCCATTCCGCTGGTGATGTTTTCCTGGAAAAGGTTGATCAGTGCGATTGAAAGAGATGCGCCCGCGATACCGGCCATCAACCCGCCCATGCTTACGGTTAGGTACCTGATGAGAGTAATATTGACACCAAGGGTGTCAGCTGCCTGGGGGTTCTGGCCAGCAGCCCGGATCTTCAGCCCCAACGTGGTCTTATTGAGGACAAAATTTGCGATAGGCACCAGCAGGTAAGCAAAATAGACCAGCAGGTTGTGGTTGAAGAATGCCTCGCCAATGTACGGTATGTTCCCCAGCAGGGGAATTCTGACTGGGGGAAACCCTGATATGGAGATGGCGCCGCCCATGGTTAGCTTGAAAAGCAGGGTGGACAACCCCAGCCCGAAAAGCTGAAGGCCGATGCCACTGATGCCCTGCTCGGCCTTGAGGGTGACCGATATGACTGCCATGAGCAAACCCATCAACAGGCCGGTGATGGCAGCCGCCAGTAATCCCAACCAGAGCGAACCGCTGGTCATACCGACATAAAAGCCGGTGTATGCGCCCATAAGCATGATACCGTCTACCCCCAGGTTTAAGACGCCTGAAGCCTGGGAAAAGGACTCTCCAATTGAGGCATACAGGTATGGCGTGGCCAGGCGGATGCCCGAGTATATAATGCCAAACAGGACTGGAAGGGTGAATAACTCAGCCATTGGAGAGCCTCCTGCGTGCGCGGTAACTGGACCAGATATCTGCGCTCACTACGAACAAGACGGTTAGACCCAGAATGGTATCGATCAAAGCAGACGGCACTTGAACTGCCCGCTGCATGCTCCTGCCCCCGACCAGGAATCCGCCAAATAGTATAGAAGCGGGGATGCTTCCAAGGGGATGCAGTTTACCAAAAAGGGCAGCCACGATACCGGAAAAACCGTATCCCGCTGATAAGCCTTCCAGCATACGGTGGGATACCCCGGTCACTTCAACGGCGCCTGCCAGTCCGGCAAATGCGCCGCCGAGCATGAGTGACAGGGCCTGGTAAAACTGAACTGGAATACCGGCATACTTGGCGGCATCCGGATTTAACCCAACCGCCCGGATGCGGTAGCCAATGCTGGTGCGCCAGAGAAAAATGTACACCAGTATAGCCATCACCAGGGCGATGATCGCACCCGAGTGAAGAAGTGTTTGCGGAACCAGCTTTGTCAGCCAGACTGCTTTAGGAAGCAGGGCAGATTGTGCGATCTGCGTTCCACGTTCAATTTCAGCCGGGTCAATCAAGGGGCCGCGAAGCAGGTAGTTGGAGAGCTGGAGGGCGATGGCATTCATCATCACCGTGCTGAGAATCTCATTTACCCCCAGCCTGGATTTTAAGATCCCCGGTATACCACCCCACACACCCCCAGCCAGGATAGCTCCCAGGAAGGTGAGCGGGAGGATGATTATCCTTGGCAGGTTCGGGAAACCAACTGCAATGGCTGTGGCTGCCAGGGCGCCGACGATCAGCTGTCCTTCTCCGCCGATATTGATGATCCCGCCCCGGAAGGCGATACAGACCCCCAGGCCAACCAGGAGGAGCGGGGTGGCCTTCACAATTGTCTGCGTTAAACCGGATACACTGCCGAAAGCTCCCTGGAGAAGGGACCAGTAGGCAGTCAAGGGATTAACTTTAAAAATCAGCAGCAGCAATGCGCCAATGATGAGCGCCAACGGCACAGCAAGCAAGGGGAGCAGCGCGTCAAACGTCTTGTTCAGCAGTTCTTTGGCATTATGTTTCTCTTGCATGGGTCGTGCTACCCTTTCTGCGTCGAAGATTACTTTTAAGAATTGCTATCATTCAGGCTTACTGACCGCGTGTTCTTACCAGCCTGAGAGTCAGCAGCCTGTCGTTGTATACATTCAAGCCTAAAACCACCGGATTCCCGTCGGTGGAGAAGAATATATCCTTAAAAAACATAAGCGGTCGGCCGGTTGGAACTTTAAGGTACCTGGCATGCTGTTCTTCCGCCTGTATGCTGTGGATGTCCGAAGTCGAGTAACTGAGTTCGATCCCGCAGTTTTGCAGCAGGATGTCGTAAATGGAAAGGAGGGAGGCGGGCTGGCTGTCAAGTTCTGCCAGCAGACCTTTCGGAATAAGATTCCGGGAGAGGATGACAGGTTTGTCATCCGCATAGAAAAGCCGCTGGAACTCCAGTAGCATGGTCCCAGGACTGATGTCGAGATCGGCTGCCTGCTGCGGGGTGGAGGGAAGGGTTCCAACCGAAAGAACTTCTACCGAAGGTTTATAGCCGCTATCCTGTATCAGGCTGGGGAAGCTCCATAAGTTTTTCAGCTGGGAGGTAAACTCGAACACGCGCTTGTTGACGTATGTGCCATCGCCATGCCTGCGGATGATCACACCTTCGTTCACCAGGGATTCCATTGCATTGCGCACGCTGCTGCGTGAAACACCAAACTCAACTGCCAGGGTTGTTTCGGAAGGAAGGCGGCTGCCTGCGTTGTATACCCCCTGCTGGATACGGCTGCGGATAATCTGGTTGATTTGCTCGATTATTGATTCAGTCTTTTTTAGTGCCATTGTTCACTTGAGCAAAGATCAGGATCGGAAAACCGGTAGACGACTAACGTCTTTCGTGTAGAACATCATCATAGCAATTTTTTATGTCAGAGTCAACTATGAATTTCTTCTTAAACCCATTTTCATCAATCCGCATAGTATAAGCTTTGTAGATGATGGTTGATTAATCAGGCAAATATGGTAATATTAGTTATAAATATATAAAAAATTATCCCCAGTGGAGGGTTATATTGTATGGAAAAAACTGAGTACCTGGACCTGTATCACCAGATGGTGGTCATACGAAGGCTGGAAGAAAGCGCTGCAGAACTATACCAAAGCGGCAAGATCGGCGGATTTTTACACCTGTACGTCGGCCAGGAAGCAGTCAGCACCGGTTTGATCGCTGCCCGGCGTCCTGAGGACAGGGTGATTACCGCTTACCGCGATCATGGCGTAGCAATCAATGTTGGCATCAGTGCAAATCAAGTGATGGCAGAACTGCTTGGCAAGGCAACCGGCATTTCCAAAGGCAAAGGCGGTTCCATGCACATGGCTGATGTTACCAAGAACTTCTGGGGCGGGCATGCCATTGTAGGTGCTCACCTGCCGCTGGCAGCCGGGTTGGCGCTGGGTGATGCATACCGCGACCAGAAAGCTGTAACGATCTGCATGTTTGGCGATGGCGCGACCAATATCGGCTTCTTCCACGAAGCGCTAAACCTTTCAAAAGTCTGGAACCTCCCTGTAGTTTGGGTCTGTGAGAATAACAGGTACGGCATGGGAACAACCATTGAGCGTGCATCCGCAGTCTCCGAGATCCGGCATAAAGCGGATGGGTACGGGATGAAAAACCAGGTTGTGGACGGTATGGATCTGCTGGCAGTACGGGAAACAGCCCTGCAGGTGTTTGATGAAGTGCGCAACGGCAGCGGTCCCCAGTTTTTGGAAATTGAGACCTACCGCTTCCGCGGACACTCAATGGGCGACCCCGAACGCTACCGGCAGCAGGAAGAAGTAAAAAATTGGCAGGAGAATGATCCCATTGGGATCTATCACCAGCACTTGATAAAGGATGGAATAGCCACTGAGGAAGAATTGCAGCAGGTTGTAAAGGATGCTGAGGCGGTTGTGAAAGCATCTGTTGCATTTGCTGAATCGAGCCCCGAGCCGGCTCCCGAAGAGTTATTTACCGATATTTACGTGGAAGAGTAGAGGAGCGCAATAATGGCACGGATAACCATGCGAGAAGCCATCTCCCAGGCAGTATGGGAGGAAATGGAAAGAGACCCGGATGTTTTCATCATGGGACAGGAGGTCGGGGTTTGGGGCGGAACATACGCTGTTACAAAAGGTTTTTATGACCACTTTGGTCCAAGGCGGGTACGCGATACCCCCATCGCAGAGAGCGCTATCGTAGGCGCGGCGATTGGATCTGCCCTGACAGGCCTCAGGCCGGTGGCTGAATTGATGACCATCAACTTTGCCTTTGTGGCAATGGATCACATTGTTAATGAAGCAGCCAAGCTTCATTACATGTTCGGTGGCCAGATGGTCCTGCCCCTGGTCATCCGAACAGTCGGCGGGGGAGGACGCCAGCTGGGAGCCACCCATTCACAGACACCGGATGCAATCTTTGCCCATTTTCCGGGCTTGAAAGTCGTCTCCCCCGGCACTCCAGCAGATGCGAAAGGTCTCCTCAAAGCAGCTATCCGCTCTCAGGATCCAGTGATGTTTATTGAACATGCTACCCTTTACCAGATGCGGGGTGAGGTTCCCGAGGGCGATTACGTAGTTCCAATTGGCAAATCAGTTGTACAGCGTCCCGGCAGGGATGTCACCATCGTCACTTACAGCAAGATGCTCGAAGTCTCCCTGAAAGCTGCCGATAAGCTCTCACAGGAAGGCATCGAAGCGGAAATTGTGGACCTGCGTACCTTGCGTCCATTGGACATGGAACCTGTGATCGAAAGTTTTAAAAAGACCAACCGGGCGGTTGTGGTTGAGGAAGGCTGGCCATCTTACGGAGTCGGCGCAGAGATTTCCTCCCGGATTTACGAGCAGGCATTTGATTATGTGGATGCTCCTGTAAAACGGGTAGCCCAGATGGAAGTGCCTCTGCCGTACAACCGGACACTTGAACAGATGGCAATACCCAATGCCGATGACATTATCGCAGCGGTCAAGGAGGTGTTGTAATGGCTGAAACTGTCACCATGCCCAAACTGGGCTTTGATATGGCTGAAGGCACCCTGATACGCTGGGTGATCAAAGAAGGGGAGCCTGTCACCAAAGGCGATGTACTGGCAGAAATTGAAACTGATAAGGCTACTGTTGAGGTGCAATCCAGCGCTGAGGGGATTGTATATCGACACCTGGTACCGGTTGGTGAAGTAGTCCCGGTGGGTAACCCCATTGCAGTCGTGGCTGCGCCCGGCGAGCAGGTTGACGAAAGCCAGCTTACTGGCAAAAAACCTGAACAAGCCCCCCAGCCTGAACCTGAGCAGCAGGAGGCTGCCAGCGCGGAGCAGAAACAACCGGCTGCAGCGCCAGTCGTGGTGGATGCTGAGATGCTGCGAATTTCTCCTATTGCCAGGCGTATGATTATGGAAAATAACCTCAACCTGGAAGGGGTTATAGGATCCGGACCGGGCGGGAGGATCGTGAAAAAAGATATCGAAAAATTGTTGCAACGCCGGCGTGAACCAGTTCCAGCACCGGCAGAGTTCTATAAACCGCCAGTTCCTGCATTTACCCCAGGTGTTATACCGGCCGATGAAGTGATCGAGATTGACAGGCTGCGGGCAGCCATCGGGCGCCGCATGGTCGAATCGCGCAATGAAATTCCGCATTTCTATGTGACCCATGAGTACGATGTTGCTTCTTTGCTGGACATCCGGAAACAGGTCAATGCTGTCCTGCCGGAAGAAGAAAAAGTTTCTGTCAACGACTTCGTCATCAAGGCAACCGCCATGGCATTGCGACAATATCCCAGCCTGAATGCCGTCTTGAAGGAGGATAAGATCATCCGCAAGGGCCATGTCAATATCGGGGTGGCTGTGGCTGTTGAAGGCGGGCTGCTGACAGTGGTGGTGAAAGACGCAGACCAGAAACCGCTGCGTCTGATATCAAAGGAAGTTAAAGAGATGGTTGCCCGGGTTCGCTCCGGTAAGGTGCGTCCGGAAGATATCGAGGGGTCCACCTTCTCGATCAGCAACCTGGGCATGTTCGATGTGGAGCATTTCATTGCCATCATCAACCCGCCCGAAGCGGCTATCCTGGCGGTGGGTTCTGCCAGGGAAATGCCGGTCGTTAAAGACGGGATTGTACAGGTTGGAACCCGCATGCGGGCAACGCTTTCTGCCGACCATCGTATCACAGACGGGGCTGAAGCAGCCCAGTTCCTGCAAGCGCTGGCCAGGTGGATCGCAAATCCAGCCGGTATGCTGATGTAAAAATTAGAAATCCCGCCCAGGTAATGGGCGGGTTTTTTTATTAAGGAAAAGGGTTATTTTTTATTTGAATGTTTGCTAATAATCAACGCATTAAGCGGTTCAGGTATATGATGATGGGGATATTGATGGATATTTTCTAAAATTGGTAGAATGATTGTAATCTGTGTAGCTATCTTTTTGCTCCTGGCAGGGTTATTCATTCAAAGGAAACTCATCTGATGAAAGAAGAAAAATATCGAGTATATGGTTACCGCTGGGTTGTATTAGGGGTTTTCATGCTCATCAATGCAGCAATCCAAATCCTTTGGATCTGTTTTGCTCCAATTACAGGGCCTGCAGCGGAATATTATGGTGTCTCAGAAATGGCCATTGGCTTTCTAGCCATGTCTTTCATGTTTGTTTATATTCCCATTTCGATGCCTGTGTCATGGGTTATTGATAAACTGGGTTACCACAAATCTGTCAGCATCGGTGCTTTGATCATGGCATTTTTTGGGTTGTTACGCGGATTGCTTTCTGCGAACTTCTCCTTTGTACTGGTTTCAACAATTGGGCTGGCAATCGCCCAACCTTTCATGATGAATTCTATCAGCACTGTGGCAGCTAAGTGGTTTCCAATGAAAGAGCGAGCAACTGTGGGAGGGCTGGCTACCATAGCCAGTTTTTTGGGTATTGCGATTGGGGAAGTGGTATCGCCGATTCTATTCCTGCGCTATGGCATCCATACTATGTTAATGATCTATGGAGTAATCTCGTTAGTTTCTGCGGTTTTATTTGTGACCTTTACCCGTGAAGCGCCCCCAACGCCACCCTGTCCAGAAGGGCAGGAAACTCGAGCTTTGATGATGGATGGATTGAAAGATATGTTAAAGATGAAAGACATGTGGATTTTACTGGCACTATTTCTGGTGGGCATGGGTGTTTTTAATGGAATCTCCACCTGGATCGAAGGAATTGTCCGTTCGCGGGGATTCACCATCAGCCAGGCGGGAAATCTTGGGGGAGTGCTGCTGTTAGGCGGGGTAATAGGGGCAGCGATTATTCCCTTGCTTTCTGATAGGCTTCATAAACGTAAGGTATTCTTGATGCTGGGTTTGATCCTGGCAGTTCCAGGGTTGGTAGGAGTATCGTTTGCCACTTCATACAATTTGATTGTTGCTTCTTTCTTTGCTTTGGGTTTCTTCTTGATGAGCCTGGCTCCAGTTGGCTACCAGTATGGTGCCGAGATCACATTTCCATCACCTGAAGGAACATCCAACGGGCTTCTGAATCTGGCAGGACAGCTGTCAGTTGTGTTTATTTTTAGCATGGAAGCATTCAGGTCAATGGATGGGTCATATTCCGTTTCACTGATTGGCATGATGGTGATGATGGTAGCAGCAGCCCTGCTCGTGTCCCGCTTAAGTAAGTCAAGGGTGGAAATTGAGGACATCAGCATGGCAGTAGAGTAGGATAGGCTGTTCGTGCATGTTTCACCATCTTTACTCCATGTATAATAAATCAAACCAGGCAGGGAGTATGATCAAAAGACGATGAGACTGGCCTGGAATACCGGGCGGGAATTTTTTAACAACCCGGCAGGCTGGGTTTAATCTATTGAAACTCCGCCTGTTTTTCATAAAATAAATTTATGGCCTTTACTTGAGGAGGTTGCCATGCAAAAATCTGAAAGTACCATCCGGGAATTACTGGATCTGGCTGAAGTGGAAGTAGGGGGATCCAATCCATGGGATATCCAGGTTCATGACCAGCGTTTTTATGACAGGATCATTCGGGATACAACTCTCGGCCTGGGGGAATCTTACATGGATGGCTGGTGGGATTGTGAAGCGCTTGACCAGCTCATCACGCGTTTATTAAAAAAAGACCTGGACCAGAAGATCAGGCAAAGCCCGAGCTATGCCCTGCAGGTGCTGAGAGCCAGGCTGTTCAACCGCCAATCGTACTCGCGCGCATTCGAGGTTGGGATCAAGCATTACGACCTCGGCAACGACCTGTTCCGGGCAATGCTCGACAAGCGGCTTGTGTATACCTGTGCTTACTGGAAAGGTGCCAAGAACCTGGATGAAGCCCAGGAGGCAAAACTCGATCTGGTCTGCCGCAAGATCGGGGCAAAGCCGGGCATGAAGATCCTCGAACTGGGCTGCGGGTGGGGAAGTTTTGCCAAATATGCTGCCGAGAAATACGGCGTGTCTGTACTGGGTGTGACCGTATCCAAAGAACAGGTTGCCCTGGGGACTGAGCTATGCAAGGGTTTGCCGGTGGAACTGCGCCTGCAGGATTACCGCGATGTGACCGGGACGTTTGATGCAGTCATTTCGATCGGGGTGATGGAGCATGTTGGGTACAAGAATTACCACACCTACATGGAAGTGGTCGATCGCTGCCTCAAAGAAGATGGCATCGGCTTTGTACATACCATTGGCAGCAACCGGACCATTAAAGCCAGTGAACCCTGGACCAATAAATATATTTTCCCGAACGGGATGCTGCCTTCCATTGCCGGGCTGGGCAAAGCCCTGGAAAAGGACTTTGTGATGGAAGACTGGCACAATTTCGGGCCGTTTTATGACCCAACCCTGATGGCCTGGTACGCGAATTTCGAGGAAGCCTGGCCGCAATTACAGCCAAAGTACGGCGACAGGTTTTTCCGCATGTGGAAATATTACCTGTTGTCCAGCGCCGGCGGATTCCGTTCACGCCACCAGCAGCTCTGGCAGATCGTGTTCACCCGCAGGGGGCAGGCACAGCCGGATTGCCGGCTCAGCTAGATTGCAGCATGCATGATGCAGATGTGATCATCGTTGGGGCAGGACCAGCAGGCTCCGCCTGCGCCTGGAAACTGCAGAAGCAGGGCATGCGGGTGCTGCTGCTGGATAAGGAACCCTTCCCACGGTTGAAATCCTGTGCCGGCTGGGTCACCCCGGGAGTGCTGCGGGACCTGCTGATTGCCCCTGGAGACTACCCGCTCGGCTTGACTCATTTTTCACGTTTCCTGATCACAATCAAGAATATGCGTTTCAGCTTGAAAACCCATCAATATGCCATCCGACGCATCGAATTTGACAACTGGCTGCTAAAGCGCTCCGGTGCAGATTTTGAAGTACACCAGGTGAAGCAGATCGAGAAGGTGGAAAATGGTTTTATCATCGACGGAATGTACTCTGCCAGGAACCTGGTAGGGGCTGGCGGTACGAACTGCCCGGTGTACCGGACTTTCTTTCATGAATTCCTCCCAAGGAACCATAAAAGGTTGATCCTTGCGATGGAAGAGGAATTTGAATACCCTGCTGCTGACCATACCTGCCGGTTATGGTTCTTCCAAAATGGACTGCGCGGTTATGCCTGGTATGTGCCCAAAGCGGATGGCTATGTTAATGTTGGGGTTGGCGGTACGGCTGAGGGGTTACGGAAGGTTGGTGAGAACTTGAAGCATCACTGGGAGCTGTTAAACCGGAAACTGGAAGCTGAAGGGCTTGTTGCAGGTCACCAATACCATCCAATCGGGCACAGTTATTATGTAAGAGGTGAAGAATCACTGCCGCGCATTGGGAATGCTTTCCTGGTTGGTGATGCACTTGGGCTGGCAACCCGTGACATGGGAGAAGGTATCGGCGCAGCCATCCAGAGCGGACTGCGGGCGGCTGATGCTATTGTAAAAGGGTGCGACTATTCTATTGATTCGATCCCAAGGTATTCATTCCCGTCACTGCTGGGGTGGAGGGGGTGAAGAATGAAGTTGTTACCTGGGCCAAGAACTCAGGTATCAAGTAAGTAGCCTCAATTCTGACAATGGCAGTAAGTTCGAAATCCTAAGTTTAATTTACTTTAAATAATGTGACATAATACAATTTGTGTCAATTCATTCTTTATTTGGAACCGCCAGATGATAGTTCATCAAAAAAATCTTATTAGAATTGCAATTGGGTATCTTCTTCTACCATTCCTAATTTTTTGTCTGGGATTCCTGAGATATTCTATTGGAGTGCCAGTATGTGTGTTCCTTTTATGGGTTTACTATCGAATATTTAGAAACTTGCGGCAAACAAAGACCGCATTAATATCCAAAAAAGAAATAGCAATTTCTATTGCAATAATTCTCCTTTGGGTATGGTTTTCTGGTATTGGTGGTTTTGCTTTTCAAAACTGGGATCACCATTTCCGTAACGCAGTTTTTCATGACTTGATTAATTATCCATGGCCAGTTAAGTATTCGAACTTCGGGAATCCTAACATTGGGTTAGTTTATTATCTAGGATACTGGCTGCCATCAGCTTTGATTGGAAAACTTTTGGGGTGGCAAACTGCCAATGTTATGCTGTTTATTTGGAGCTTCATCGGAATTGCCATAACAATAATTCTTCTAAAGGAAAAACTAAAGATATCATTGATACCAATAACCCTGGTACTTGTGTTCTTCAGTGGTATGGATATTCTAGGCCAAGTACTACTGGCTTTGGTAGATCCCTTAAAAGTATCGACTCTCTGGCCACCAATCTCACACCTTGAGTGGTGGGCGTATAGCTTTCAATTTACTTCCATGACAACCCAATTATTCTGGATCTATAATCAAGCAATTCCTACATGGGTTTGCATCGCGTTATATTTAGTTCTACCTGAGAAGAAATATTCATTCTTTCTCTGGTCGTTATGCCTTTTCTTAACACCCATGACTGCCATAGGATTTCTACCTTTTATTGTGTTTGATTTGGTGAAAGGTATTTTGAGACAGCCAAAACGGTTTTTCCTACCAAGAATTTACATAAAGGAACTTCTGGAAAAAAAAGGTTATTTGTTACACAATTACAGTTTCATTCTTGATAATTTATTCAGTTCATTAATAATTTTATTTATTTCTTGTGCTTATTTTTTCGTAAATAGTGCATCTACTGGACTTCTAATCAAAGCAGTAGACAGATTCCAAATCCCCATTTTGATCATCTTTCTGGTATTTGAATGTCTACCATTGATTATGTTGATAATCAAACCAAACCTTAAGAATTCAGATTGGTATCTGGTACTAATTATCCTTGTTTCCTGTCCGTTATTCTTATCAGGATCAGGTATCCATTATAGTATGAGGGTTTCGATCCCTGCTCTTTTTTATTTAATGGTTTTAGTACTCGAATCAATTTCACAATTGAAACCTTCCTCGCGGACCATGTTACTTGCTTTCTTGTTAATTGGGGCTATTACACCTGTTTATGAGATCAACCGTTCGATTTTTCGTTCAATCGACTATTTAATTAATTTTCGCAAGTATAGCGATCAGCAATTAGTGGAACCCATTGAGGCAATACAAGTACCAGAAAATTGGGAGGACGATCATCCTTTTACTTTACTTGCTGATAATATTAAAAGTTTTTCGTTTGTCCCACTGGAAACTAGTAATAATTTTCTGGCTGATATGGATGGTACCTTTTTTCTACAACATATTGCCAAGGAAGGACAATGAAACCTGGAATTAATGATTTGTAGGGATTACAAATATCAGAAGTAATTAATAATTGTTGGAAGAAAAGATTACAACTCCATCATTTTCAAAAACTAATTGATAATTACTATCTTCCCTAATCCTGGACAAAAAAGGTAAAGTGCAGATTTTCGATTTATTTTCGCACTTTTCTTTCGAAACCCAAATGTAATCAACAGAAATCTTCTCCTTATCAAGTAAGGAAGAGATGCATGAATAATCCGAAACCATGCAATCTTTTATAGTTTCATTGAATAATCTAGCTTTGTAGTATCTACCCACAGGCAACCATTCAGTTCCCTGAACGGTCGCAATGCTAGTCCTATGCGCTAATGCAGGGAACCACTCAGCTGTATGGTCGAGGTGCCAACCAGGTGATGAGGTTAGGACAAGAAATTTTGAATCTGAGGTAGTATTGTTATTTATCCAGTCGTAAGCATTTCTAGCGGGTATTTTCACTTGATAAAGGGTTAGATTGTCTACGAAAAACTGGAAATATACCAGTGAAAATACTTGTAAAAACAAGAATGCCAAAATAACAGAAAATAATGGAATTCTTTTTTTGCGTGGAGTATTTTCAAATTGATCAGCTGCCACACTTTTTTTATTGGATGGTCCTCCTCCAAAAGCGGGTTTTACTACTTGCTGAATGGCAATAGTGGCAAGCAGACAAAGGATCAGGATTACACTTCGGTTTATACTGCGCGGATCAATGAACAATATCAGGAAAAACCATACCACCAGAAGATAATCTCGTTTTTTAATCTGAAAGAATATCCCAAGTAAAGCAAGGACACCGACAATATTGATTGAAAATTCCTGGGTGTAATTGAACAATATGATCTTAAATAGCTGGGGAAGCAGAGAGAATTCACCACCACGGAAGCCATTGATAAATAGCTGAAAATTGTGGTTGTTAATTGTTATCAATATATACGGAAGAAGAAATAATCCACATCCAAGGTAGTAAAGTACCAGTAACCATATGGACCTCTTCAATGGCTTCTGTTTCATGTAAGCCCAGATCACCAATATAGAAACGCAATTTACCAGGAATACTTCCAAATGGGATAAGGCAGTGATGCCACCAAAGAGTATCATACCGAGCAACGCGGATTTCTTTTCAGTTTGTAAATGGATCAAAAGTAGAAGTAGGCTTGTTATGGAAGCTGTATATGCAAGCGATCTGGTCAAACCTCCGCCCATTATCAGCCACTCAAAAGCTGGCATGGATATAGACCAGATTGCCGTAGTGATCAATGCGTAAGAATTATCTTTAAAAAATTGTTTGGAAAACAGAAATACAAGTGGAATGGTACAAAGGTTGAGAAGGAAAGGCATCCATAAAAAAATTTTTAGCAAGTCGATTTTTAATAATATGTGTATACCTGCAGCAAGATAAAAAGCCAATGGTGAGTAAGCATAAGGTATTTGACTGTTGTTATAAGTGGTAAATAGTGGAATTCGGAAGTTATTCTCAATTAAATCATTTGTCATGGAGAAAAACAATCCACCATCACCGAGAGGAAAGGTTGGATCTTGAATGTATTGGAACCGAAGAATAAAGCCGGCTGCAAAAAAAATCAACAGCAAAAATAACGTAGTAACAATTTGACGTTTTTCCATTCGCTATCCAGTTCTATCGTTTATGGACTATTTATTAAAGAAACAAATGTTTAAGAACTGATTTATTGTTTATTACTTCTTTACCAGGGCATCGTCAATTTTCATACATCCGCTGGTAAATATGGTAGAACTCGCTGATCTGCAAAACGTAATCACGGGTTTCCTGGATATCGATGACCTCAAAGAACAGGTCGGGATCATCCTGTGATAGCTGTTTCCAGTTGATGGCATTGCCGGGGCCGGCATTGTAAGCTGCCAGGCCATAGATGGTGCCGCCGTAATCATCAATTTGCCTGCCAAGGTAGCGCGCCCCCAACCGGATGGCGACATTGGGACGGTAAAGGTCTTCCGGTGTAAAGTCAGGAGGCCAGCCCATCCAGCCTGCAACCTCTGTGCCGGTGGCAGGCATGATCTGCATCAAGCCGCGTGCGCCTGCGCTTGAGCGCACAAACCCCTCAAACATGCTCTCCTGGCGGATGGCGCTGAATAGCAGGAATGGATGCAGTCCTTCCTCATTTGCGGCATCCTGGACGAGGCCGGAAAAATACGTACCAAAGCGGATGTGGTTGAAGTATTGAGGTGCAGTAAACGTAGCATCATCGTTCATACCAGCCAGGGTGAGGATCTGCCGGCTGGCAAATATGGCGCTGCGGTTGAACCCATGCTCCAGTGCCCAGTTCATGATACGGAATGTGGCAACTGCATCATTCTGATAAGCAGCGCGCAGGTCTTCCAGTTCAACCCGGGCTTCGGTGTACAACCCGATCTCCCAGTAGGCTATGGCACGCTGCATGCGGGCGTCCTGTGCCAGATCACCCAGACTGCTCAGGTCAGTTCCAGCCGATAAGGAGAATGTAGTTTGGAGCCAACCTTCTGCCAGCTGCCGTTCTGTTGCCAAATCATATTCCAGCGAATAAGGCTCTATGCTTTCGAGCGGTTCCAGGCCTGCCAGGATCTCACGGGCGCGTTCTGAATAGTAACTTCCCGGGTCGAGGGCTGCAGCCTGGGAAAAAGATTCATTGGCTGCTGCAGCATCGTTCAATTTCTGCTGGGTCTTGGCCACCCAGAACGAACCCATTGCCTGGTCGGTGGCATTGGCGCCCAGCACAAATATACGCTGAAATGCCTGCAGCGCCTGGGTGAATTCACCGGAACGGTAATAATTGATTCCGGCCAGGAACAACGCCCGGTAAGCCAGGCTGGATGATGGATACTCGTTGATGATGCGTTCAAAAGTGGCGGCCGATTCAACGATTTTGTTGTTGTCTTCCTGGATGCGGGCGGCAAAGAACAGGTATTGCGGGGCTTCTGAGCGGGTTGGGTACAGTGCAACGAAATCAAACAGGGTTTGGGCAGCCAGGTCGTAATTGCCCAGCTTGTTCCACTGTGTCCATGATTTTTCATCCCAGGCTGCGGCAAAATAAGCATCATCCGGATGGTCTCGGATGAGATTATTCCATTCGTATATGGCTGCCTCGTACTCACCGATTGCGTTCAGGCTGAGTGCGTACAGGTGGTGAGCCTCACCCTTGTGGTCTGGATTTTCCTTGATGTAGCGGTTAAAAATATCGGCTGCCAGACCATACTGGCCAGCATAATAATCCACTTTCGCCCGCAGGAGGTCATCTACCGGTATTTCATTCTCTACCAGCACGATCAACCCGGCATAAGAATAATACGATTGAGGATAGTTGATGAGCGATTCCTGGAAACGGGCGAAAGCCTGTTCGGTCATGCCCAGCGCCAGGTACTCCTGCCCGGCCAGGTAATTCATTTGTGCTTTTATAAAGTCATTGTCGGTACTGTTCAGTACACCCATGAAAGTGCGTAAAGCCGATTCGTGGTCCCCCAGGGTGACATATGTCTGGCCGACTTTAACAGCTAGGAAAACTGGATCGGTCAGCTGGTCAGACCGGAAGGCTGCCTCATAAGCTGCCAGGGCTCCATTCAGGTCACCGGCTGCTGTCAGGGCATCACCGCGCAGTTCCTGTATGTATGCATCCAGCACCCCGGGACGGGCATCAAGGTAGGTCTGGAAAACAGTGGCTGCTTCTGTGTGGCGCTGCTCAGCCTGGTATACCTGCCCAAGCACAAATAAGGCGGTTGGATAAGTGCCGGTAGACTGATAATTCTCGGTAACCGTGGTAAGCGCTTGAATGGCGGCGCTGGTGTTACCCATTTGAAAATGGGTGCGCCCGAGCCCTGTCAGGGCTGAAGCCTGGGTTTCAGCGTCAACAGCCTGGACCAGGGCGGATTCAAATTCCAGCAGAGCCTGGTCATATTCCCCATTGAAAAGCAGCACATCTGCTTGTTCGACCCGTACCGCAGGAACCGGGGTAGGGGAAGGTGTGGGGGTGGGACTGGGGGCTGGCGTTCCGGTCGGCTCAGGTGAACTGGTAGGCCCAAAAATCCCGGGACTGCGGATTCCTTCAGGAACGATGCCGCAGCTGCTCACAGATATCAGGATTGTGAGAATTATCAGGATGAAGAAGGATCTGGCCATTTTGTTCACAGGTGTCATTGTAACTTAAATTATTACATATGTGGCTTAACCCTGAAGCAGCAGACCCCGTAATGCCGATTCCATGTTTATCATGCATCTTCTTTTCATAGTAACGTTATATCGTTGATTAACATTGATTCTTTGACAGTTTGTATATTGCATAGTACACTTGGCCTCGTTATTGGCAGCGCTCTCGATGGAGGGCGTTTTTTATGCAGCCTGTATACAAGGTGGTAAAGGCATGAAGATCATTTGTACCGGTTCAGTAGCATACGATTACCTGATGAAATTTCCAGGGTATTTTAAAGACCACATCCTCCCGGACCAGCTGGAGAACATCAGCCTGTCCTTCCTGGTAGACCAGATGGTCAAACAGCGCGGCGGGGTAGCCCCAAATATTGCTTACACCCTGGCATTGCTGGGCGCACGGCCGATGTTGTTTGCTACGGTAGGAGAAGATTTTTTGGACTACCGCCAGTGGCTGGAAAGCAAAGGGATTGATACCCGCTTTGCCAGGGTGATACCCGGCAAATTCACCGCATCCTTCTTTGTCAATACCGACCTGGCCAATTCGCAAATTGCCAGTTTTTACACCGGCGCAATGGCAGATGCTGCGGCAATGTCTATTGACGAAGTGAAAAATGAGAACCCCGACCTGGTGGTAATCTCGCCCAACGATCCCGGCGCCATGCTGAAATACGTGAACGAGTGCCGCAGGCTGGGAATCCGCTACCTGTACGACCCAAGCCAGCAGCTCGCGCGCCTGGGCGGGCAGGAGCTGTGCGAAGGTGTTGAAGGGGCATACAGCCTGTTTGTGAATGAATATGAATTCGGCTTGCTAAAGAAACACACCTGCCTGACTGATAAAGAGATCGAAAACCAGGTTGAGATACTGGTGGTTACCCTGGGCAGGAAAGGCGCCGAGATCTACGCCGATGGCAAGAAATATTCCATCCCGGTGGTGCCTGAAACCCATATAGCCGACCCAACCGGTGTGGGCGATGCTTTCCGTGGCGGATTTTTGAGCGGCTGGAGACTGGGCCTGGATTGGCAGACTTGCGGCCAGATGGGCTCTATGGCAGCAACCTACTGCCTGGAGCAGGTTGGCACCCAGAGCCATGCCTATACCCCCCGAGAATTTATTACCCGTTACCGCAAGCATTTCGATGATAATGGAGCACTGGATATTTTATTGTAGAATTGATCATCCGGATGATTGCCGGATGGGATCCAACTGGAGGAAGAAATATGTCAAATTATGATGTCAAAGAATTGAGCCAGGCTGAAGGCGGCCGGTTGCGCATTGAGTGGGCTGAACGTGAAATGCCTGTCCTGCGCCAGATCCGTGAACGCTTTGCCAAAGAACGCCCCCTGGCAGGGGTACGCATGTCAGCCTGTTTGCATGTGACTACTGAAACCGGCAACCTGATGCGCACGCTGCAGGCTGGCGGGGCGGATGTAGTGCTGGTTGCTTCCAACCCGCTTTCCACCCAGGATGATGTGGCTGCTTCACTGGTATCGCATTTTGAGATCCCGGTTTACGCAATTAAAGGTGAGAGCAATGCTGTTTACTACAAGCACATTGAAGCAGCACTCAACCATAAACCACAGATCACCATGGATGACGGAGCCGACCTGGTAGGCACCATGCACAAATCGCGTCGTGAATTGCTGCCCGGTATGCTGGGCGGGACAGAAGAAACCACCACAGGTGTGATCAGGCTGCGCGCCATGGCGGCAGATAACGCCCTCGCTTTTCCGGTTATGGCAGTTAACGATGCCATGACCAAGCACTTCTTTGATAACCGCTATGGTACCGGCCAATCCACCATCGACGGGATCGTGCGTGCCACCAACATCCTGCTTTCGGGCAAGAACTTCGTGGTTTCAGGTTACGGCTGGTGCGGACGCGGACTGGCAAACCGGGCACGCGGAATGGGCGCCAATGTGATCGTTACCGAAGTGAACCCGTTGCCCGCCCTCGAAGCAGTCATGGATGGTTTCCGGGTGATGCCGATGGAACAGGCTGTGAAGGAAGGCGACATCTTCTGCACCCTGACCGGCGACCTGAATGTGATTGACCGCAAGCATTTTGAACACATGAAAGACGGCGCGATCATTTCAAATTCCGGCCACTTTAATGTTGAGATCAACATCCCCGCCCTTGAGGCAATGTCTGTCTCCAAACGGCATGTACGCCCCTTTGTGGAGGAGTACATGTTGAAAGACGGCAGAAGGCTGTTCCTGCTGGGTGAAGGCCGCCTGATCAACCTTGCAGCAGCAGAAGGCCACCCCGCCAGCGTGATGGATATGTCTTTCGCCAACCAGGCACTCAGCGCTGAATACATGGTCAAGCATTACAAGGAGCTGGAGAACAAGGTCTATTCCGTTCCTGAAGTGATCGACCGTGAAATTGCCCGCCTTAAGCTGGAATCAATGGGTGTTACAATCGACCAGCTCAGCCAGGAGCAGCTGGATTACCTCAACTCTTGGGAAGAGGGAACTTAGGATCTACTTCACCAACCAAAAACGGCTGCCGGGATGATCTCAGCAGCCGTTTCTTCTTTTTTTTATCTTATTCCACCACAATACCCATGTAGCCGAGTGTGCTCCATGAATCGAGGAATTTCTCGATGGGGCGTTCGTAGACCAGGTCGCCGTCCAGAACGGTGACATGCTCCGGGTCATAGCCGATCACCAGGACGGTATGCTCCCAGAAGGCTACTGTCACGGTTGCCCCGCTGGATGAGGTATAAGTTTCAGTACCATAAGACCTCCAGACATTGCCTATCACCCAGACCATTACCGGCCTTCCGGCTGAAATTTCTCTCTGGAGGGTTTCAAAATCCATCCCGTACATATCCCAGGCATTCAGGCCATACGCCCGCAACAAAGCGGCCACCGGGGCTGCATGCACACCGTAAGAGGCTGGGGGAAGGTGCCCTTTTTCATCATACATGCTGCCTACAAACCCTTCATCAGGGTTGTCCGAAATGGGCAGCAGGGAAATGAAATCCATTTCAGGGATGGAAATACCAAAGTAGGCAGCCAGGTCCACCGCTGTGCGCGCTTCACAATCCAGGTTGGCGATCTGGGGATACCCGGAAATATCCATAATGTATGCCTCTGAGGGCAGGCCTGAGGGCGGCGCAGCTGTGTCGGTAGGCAGCGGAGTTTGGGTGGGGGGAACAGGAGTAAAGGTCGCGGTCGGTGTTGGTGTCTCTGTTGGGGTGGGTGTCAAGGTGACCGTAAAAGTCGGGGTTGGTGTTGCCGGTTGGAAAGGTGTTGGGGTGATGGATGGCGTGAGGGTTGGGAGCGGCGTGGGTGTAATGGTGACAGGCTGAAGCAAAAATGCCGGGATGGCAGCTTCAACTGATCCAGTTTGCAGGAAGATAAAACCCACCAGCAGGATGGTTCCTGCCAGCATCAGTGCAGATACGATCAAAATACCCAGGTTAACAACTTTTTGCTTCATAAGAAAGATAAGACCCGCGTACTTCGGTCAGGTGATTATGGAGCTTCTACCACGATGTAAATGTAAACAGGTTCTCCAAAAGGTATGCCATCTGGATTGTACGCTGACCATGCGCTGCGGTATTCACCAGGATCTGCCGGAGCCGTAAAGAAAATTTGGATGGTGGCTTCTGATCCGGCGCGGGCGGGGAAGAGCGACTGGGGCGAGGCAGCTCCCATTTCTACACCGCCGGTAAAGCGGATCTCATACCCTTCACCCCAGTGACAGGTTCCGCTGTTCTTCACTTGCCAGCGTTTGTCCAGTGTCTCCCCAGGTGCAACTGTAGTGCCATCCTGGATGGTAAGGTCATCCACGTAGGTCAAGTTATCGATGCAATCGGGATCGTTGGCTTCCAGTGTGGGTGTGGGCTCGGGAGTGCTGGTTGGCGCCAGGGTAGGGGCAGCCAGGGTAACCGGGATATACGGCTGGGACGTGGGCTGGACAGGATCTTTGCGGGTGGAAGGGCGTACACAGGCAGCAAGCAGAATCACTGCAGCCAGAAGCGCTAGGATCCCAAACCTTCCATGATGCTGATGCACGTTGCTCATACTCTCACTCCAGTTCAGCCCTGCATCCGGGCGGTGGATTATTCTTCGCCGTAGCTGCTGTCTTCCTCTTCAGTGCCGATATTCAAACCGAAGGGAGCTTCTCCGCCAGTGGACCGCTGCCGGATGATTTCTTCCAGTTCGGCGCTCAGTTCAGGAGCCTGGCGCAGGAATTCTTTGGCATTCTCGCGGCCTTGACCAAGGCGCACATCACCGTAGGAGTAGAAAGCCCCGCGTTTCACCACGATATCCAGCTGGGTTGCCAGGTCAATGATGTCGCCCACCTTGCTGATGCCCTCGTTGTACATGATGTCGAATTCGGCAGTACGGAATGGTGCAGCTACTTTATTCTTAACCACGCGCACCCGCACCCGTCCGCCGATCACCTCGGCGCCCATCTTGATGGCCTGGATGCGGCGTATGTCGAGCCGGACCGAAGCATAGAACTTCAATGCCATACCGCCTGTAGTGGTTTCGGGGTTGCCGAACATCACGCCGATTTTCTGGCGCAACTGGTTGGTGAAAATGACTGCCGTCTTGGTCTGGTTGATGGCGCCGGAAAGCTTGCGCAGCGCCTGTGACATCAAGCGAGCTTGCATACCCATTTGGGCATCGCCCATATCGCCTTCGATTTCAGAGCGGGGAACCAGGGCGGCTACCGAATCGATCACAATGACATCAATCGCACCTGAGCGCACCAGCGTTTCAGTGATTTCCAGTGCCTGTTCGCCGGTATCGGGTTGAGAGATCAGCAAGGTGTCAATATTGACACCCAAGCGGGCAGCGTAGGCAGGGTCAAGCGCATGTTCCATATCGATAAAAGCGGCCGTGCCGCCCATGCGCTGGGCTTCGGCCACGATATGTAAACAAAGAGTTGTTTTGCCGGATGATTCCGGACCATAGATCTCGGTGATCCTGGCACGCGGGATACCGCCTACACCCAGCGCAATATCCAGTGAGAGCGAACCGGTCGGGATAGCTTCCACAGCCAGATGCTGGGCATTCCCCAGGCGCATGATCGATCCTTCGCCGTAGCGTTTAATGATATCTCCCAGGGCTTTGTCCAGGACTGCTGCTTTGGCTTCGTCCATCTGACCTGGAATTACACTGGAAGTTGAAATTGGTTTTCGGGCCATGGCTTTACTCCTTTGGAGGGTATATATCAATTATAGAATGAAATCAATCCTAGCAATAATTATATAGTACAAATGTTCAATTTGCAAGTGAGAAAGGCTGGTCCCCAGAAAACCTGTACAATATTTTGAACTTCCTGCTATACACTTCAGCAAACGGAGGGAAACAATGGATGGAATATTCTTTCTTATTGCGTTCATTATCTACGGCCTGGTTAAAATATTTGAGTGGTTAGCGCGCAATGAAAATTACCAAAGCGGGAAGGGTTATACCACCCGCCAGCAGCCTGATGATGACGACCGTTATTTGGAAAGAATTTTTATCCTGGATGCAGCTGCAAATGGGGTATTTGTTCCAGGTGCAGAGCGGGTGTTTGATAATCCGGATAAATATATTGATCCAGAATATGGAACTTACGATGATGACTGCGAGGACGACTCATATTACGATGATTACGCTGCCGCAGAAAAAGACTTTTACGATTCTTATTCCTGATGGTAATGCCCGCTTGATGAATACTGGTTCCCTGGTGAAGATGGATGCTGGAACCATTTCCTGCCTGGACATTTCATTATCAAAAAGAGATTGTTTTTCGAAAAACCCTGCCTGCTGGTATACTTGCCACGATTGACCAGCAGGTATTCTATCTGATGTAAGAGATATCTAGAATTTGGAGCACAGGAAGCACGAGGCTAATGAATCCAGGTACCATCATTTTTCTCAACGGAACCACCAGCGCTGGAAAAACCAGCACTATCCATATGCTGCAAAATATCCTGGTAGAACCTTACCTTGAGGTTGGGATTGATAAATTCCTCTGGATGCTTCCCCGGAGGTATTTTCACCAGCCGTTATGGGATGATGTGCTGGGAAAAGCCAACCAGACCGGAGAAATGGGGCATAAATTGATTCATGCCATGCACCATACCATCCTGACGCTTTCCAACCAGGGCATTAAAGTACTGGCAGACCATGTCTTGATCGATCCATTATGGCTGGAAGAGTGTGTCTGCCTGTTCCATGATAAACCTGCTTACCTGATCGGGATAAAATGCCCCTTGGATGTGCTGGAACAACGCGAAGAAGCCAGGAAAAATGAACGCACTCCAGGAGCAGCCGCGAAACAATTTGATATTATCCATGCCCACGGAGTTTACGACTTCGAAGTGGATACTTCAAAACAAAATATCGAAGATACTGCCATCCTGATCAAAGGTTTCCTCGATGCCGGGCAGCCGCCCAGGGCATTGCAGCAGCTTTTCCTGGCTATGAGTTCCAGGTAATCCCGGGCTCGAAAAATGCTACAATAATCCTTATTACAACAAAAAGATACACTTCCTTACCTTACCCATTTTTGCTTTAACAAACCTGGAGGCGGCCGATGCGCAAGAAGTACAGTATTCTTTCGAGCATTCTCATCCTTTTGGTTCTTATAGCTTGCAATCTTCCCGGGGAAGCAGAAAAAACTGAAGAGCCAGGAAGCCTGCCGCCCGCGCAGGACGAAGAAACAGAGGGTTTGCCTGAGGAGACAAGCACACCTGCAATTCCTACCGTAACTCTGGAACCTACTTCAACTCCCGCTCCTGCTTCACTCAACCATGAAGGACCTTACCTTATGTTCAGCGGCGGAAACGGGATCTGGATCGCCAACCCGGATGGTTCTTTCCTGACCCAGGTCACAAATGTTGAGTTGGGCTCAAGAGACCTGCGAAATGCAGTTTCACCTGATGGAAAGGAAATGGCACTGGTGGTGGAAACTGAAGAGGGTATTGAATTGCGGATTATCTCTATACCAAGTGGGGAGTCAAAGAAAGTTGCTCTGCTAAGCAGCCTGGGGATGGATGACGCTTCAATGAACCCTGAAGAAAGCGAATCTGCAGCAGCCCTTTCAATCCTGTACTATGAAGCAGCCGCATGGTCGCCTGGCGACGGCAGACACCTGGCGTTTGTTGGTGCAATAAATGGGAGTTCATCAGACCTGTATGTGTATGACACCCAGACTGAGGAAATCACACAACTTACGGACGGACCTTCGCAGGCAATCATCCCAATCTGGTCTCCTGATGGAAGGTACATCTATCATTTTGGTGTGAGCTGGGTGCCCCCATTTGGCGGTGCACTGGTCGGTTATACCAGGATGGATGGTGCGTTTGCAGTCCGCATTTCCGATGGGGAGATCATTGACCAGCCAAAGCCAAAAAACTCCCATTTTGCATTTGTTGCCTGGCAGGATGCAACTCATTACATTATGTATGATGCAGATGACGCCTGTAATTCTATCAACTTGCGCAGTGTGGATGTTGAAACTGCGAAAGCAACACCATTGATGCAATACAGTTTCTACTTCGGGGCAGCCCTTTCTCCGGAAAATGGCGCGCTGCTGTTTTCAGGTGATTCGGCATGTACCACATCACTTGGAGACGGCCTTTACCTGCTAAATAAAGGAGAAAGTGAACCCCTCAAGCTTTCAGACACAAAAGCGTACGAGGTGAGCTGGCTGCCTGAAAGTAAAGTCTTCTGGGCGTATCCAGAAGGCCTGTACAGCCTGGATGGGTCAACACGATATGACCCGCCAGTTAATGACGCATCTTTTCAGCCTGCAGTTTCGATGAATGGCTTTGAAGCCTGGTCAGTAATCGAAAACCGGGTCTCCCGTGTGGAAGTAAAAGAACCTGGTAAAGATTGGGTTACAGTGGCTTCGGGTTTTCACGTGGATGCTTTGATCTGGAATCCCACAGACGGTAAGAACCTGCTCATTGCCAGCGAGGACGGTACACTTTATGGCGTTTCTTATCCCGATTTTGAACTTACAACGCTGGGAGAAATGAATGGTTATATCAGCCAGGCTATCTGGCTGGAGTAAGGAAGGTGCTTGATGAGGCTGGTCCCTTCTACTATAGAATGGCTGCTGCAAGATGAACCCTGGGTGGTGTACAACACCCGCCTTGACCTGTTGCATCAAACTCCTGAAAATGATGAAGTGAGGCATGCCAGGTCTGAGATGGTTACTCACCCAAAGGTAAAACTGCTGTTAGAAGAAGTAAAAGAATTGCCTGCGGTAGTACTGAACAGCCACAAGAGCGCCGGCCATCCAATCCACAAGATGAGTTTCCTGGCAGAGATTGGTTTGAACCGGACTGATGAAGGGGTGGCCTGTATAACTGAAGGATTAATGCACTCCCAATCGGAAAAGGGTCCATTCCAGGTATTGATGAACGTGCCAGTCCACTTTGGGGGCACAGGAAAAAACAGTTTTGCCTGGGCATTGTGTGATGCACCTTTGCTTTTGTATTCTTTGGTTCGGTTCGGGTACGGCTCAGATGAAAGAATCAGTAAAGGTATTAAGTACCTGGCCGGACTGGTTCAAGAAAATGGCTGGCCATGTGCAGTCTCACCAGAACTGGGCAAATTTCGTGGACCTGGAAGAAAAACCGATCCCTGTCCGTATGCTACATTGGTTATGCTCAAGCTGTTGAAAGCCCTGCCTGAATGGAGAGACAGTGAACATGCACACACTGGCGCCGAAAGTATCTTACACCTGTGGGATAAGAGGAGAGAAAACCATCCTTACCTGTTCTACATGGGAACAGATTTCTGTAAACTGAAAGCCCCCCTAATTTGGTATGACATCCTGCACGTGTGTGATGTGCTTTCGAATTCTCCCTGGTTGAAAGCAGACCCCAGACTGAAGGAGATGATAGAAATCATTACCGCTAAAGCTGATCCAGAAGGCCGGTTTACACCTGAATCGGTATGGACTGCCTGGAAAGACTGGGAATTTGGCCAAAAGAAAACACCTTCCCGCTGGCTGACTTTCCTTATAACAAGGATGATGATGCGAAATATCGATCCGGGAATAGATGTTAGATTTCCTTGACACTGTCAAAAAAAGCGTGTACTATCGGTGGAATTAGTGCAGCACCACAACTGAATAATGGAGAAATAGCGGCTGAATCTCACATTGGTGAGACAACGAGGTGGAGGTTCCCCTTTGCGAAGAGGGTGTTAACCCGGTTGGGGGCAAGACCGGGGAAAATCGAGCGATCAGCGGATGCCTCTGGAGCCTGGTCACGGTTCCTTTCTTCCCTTTCTGATGCAGTGGAATAAACTTGCGTGGCAACATGCAAGACAAACACACAGCAGTGACCTGGATGCTTATCCAGAATTATTCGTATGGAAGGCTAAAACAAACAATGTCCAATCTGCTGCACGGTTGGAACCAGCAAATTATGGAGGAAGAATGGATAAAAAAGAGTTGTTGGAACGCGTGAAAGCAGATAATGTCAAATTCATGTCTTACCAGTTCACCGATGTGACCGGTGTAGTAAAAAGTGTGGAAAGCCCGGTTGAGCAACTGGAGGGCGAGATTGACAACGGGGTCTGGTTTGACGGTTCATCCGTGGAAGGATTTGCCCGCATCCAGGAGAGTGATATGCACCTTCGGCTGGACCTCGACAGCTATGCCGTCCTGCCGTGGACGCCTTCCGACCTGAAACGGGCGCGGGTGTTTTGCGACATCTACCAGCCGGATATGACCCCATTCCCCGGTGATCCCCGCGGGGTGTTAAAGCGTATACTGGCCAAAATCAAAGAACGCGGTTGGACATTTAACGTGGGTCCTGAGCCGGAGTTCTTTCTCTTCAGGCCAACCAATGGCGGCAGCATCCACCCGGTACCGCATGACGTCGGCGGGTATTTTGATTTCTCCCCCCAGGATGAGGCTGTGCGGGTGCGGACTGAGCTGATGCAAGCGCTCATGAGCATGGGACTGGAGATTGAAGTCGGCCACCATGAGGTTGCCCGTGGGCAGCATGAGATTGATTTCCGCTTCGCTGATGCACTCAAAGCTGCTGATAATGTCCTGACCCTGAAATACACGGTTAAAGCAATTGCGGCCCAGCATGATCTGGTGGCTTCTTTCATGCCCAAACCCATCTTCGGCATCAACGGCTCCGGGATGCACTGCCACCAGTCAATTTCAGATGAGAAAGGCAATAACCTTTTCTATGACCCCAGTGACAGGTATCATCTTTCAAAAATTGCCTATGGGTTCATCACCGGCCAGCTCAAGCATGCCCGAGCGTTATCTGCAGTTGCAGCGCCCTCGGTAAACTCATACAAGCGGCTGGTACCCGGTTATGAAGCTCCCGTCTACATTTGCTGGGCGCAGACCAACCGCTCGTCCTTGATCCGCATCCCGCGCCACACTGTTGGTTTGGAAAAAGCCACCCGTGCTGAACTGCGCTGCCCGGATCCATCCTGCAACCCATACCTGGCTATGGCTGTTATGCTGGGGGCAGCGCTGGATGGTATCGATTACCCCTTTCCGGTTCCCGAGCCGTTGAATAATGTCAATATCTATCACCTGACCAAGGAAGAACGGCAGGCGATGGGTATTACAGAACTGCCTGGTTCGCTGCTGGAGGCGATGGAAGAACTGGAAAAAGATACGGTCTTGAAAGAAACGCTAGGCGAAAGCGTATATGAGGCTTTCAGTCGGGCCAAGCTGGCAGAGTGGGATGAATTCCGCATCCGGGTCACTGATTGGGAGATCGAACGGTATATGGAATCGGTCTAGCTTCTTGTTGACAGGTGAAATCAATCTTGCTACACTTACTTAAGCAATCATGATTTCAGGAGGATGGTATGATTCCAACCCATCGTTTGGTTCTATCAGTCGGACCTAACGCCGGCAGGTTCTTCCCAATTGTCAAAGCTGATACAATCATCGGGAGAGAAGCTGGCGATGACATCATCATTAAGGATCCCGAGATCAGCCGTAAACATGCCAGGATCTTTTTGCAGGGGGCCAATTACTTCATCGAAGACCTGGGTTCCACAAACGGCACCTCTGTGAATGGCGCGCGTATTCAAATAGCCAGTCCTCTGCGAGTTGGCGATGTGATCAAGCTGGGAGAAAAGACCAGCCTGGTTTTTGAACCAATAACAGAAGCAGATACTATCCTCAACCCGAATGTCCAATCTCCTGCTACCATCCCTGCCCAGGGTGAACCGGTTTTTCCACCTGCACCAGCTCAAATGCCTAATCAGCAGCCTCCCGTTTATCAGCGGGTGCCGCCTGTACAGCCGCCTTACCAGCAGCCGCCTTTTCAACAGCCTGTACCACAATACCAGGCACCGCGGCCGCAGCCGGTTGTACCACCCCCCCCAGTACAGGATTATGCTGAACCACCTTATCTAGAGCCGGTACAAAAGAAGGGACTTCCCACCTGGGCAATCTTGTTGATCATCCTGGGTGTACTGGTGCTTTGTATTGGCTGCGCAGCGCTGGTTCTAACCATGACACCGCTGGGTTGTACCGTCTATGAGTTGTTCGGAATGGAATGTGTCACCTTCTGACGGTGATAATATGAGCAATTTACCTTACCTCTATGCTTGGCACAGGGTAAGGTCAGGATATGATGGAACAAACAGAGCCGAAACAGCCTGCAGAAAATAATTCTCCCAGCTGGACAAGCAATACCAAGCTGGTTGTTGCCATCGCCTTCATGGCAGTCACTGCCTGGGTTTTCAACCGATTCCAGAACCTGATTGGCCTGCTTCTCATGGCGGTGGTCATCTCTTACCTGCTTAACCCGGTGGCAGTCTGGTTGCGCCAGAAGATCAAGATCAGCTGGGGGCTAACAGTCGGGTTGCTGTACCTGCTGTTCCTTATTGTGCTGGGCGGTTTATTAACCTGGGGCGGAATAGCCCTGGTAGACCAGATTAGCAGCCTGATAAAGTTTCTTCAGGGGATCCTATCGGATGCACCCGGTTTTTTTGAAGACCTGACAACCAAGCCTGTCCAGATCGGTCCAATCGTGCTCAACCTGAGCACCCTGGGGATTGAAAACCTGGGCGATCAACTCTTGGGTCTGGCGCAGCCTGCTTTAAGCAGCGTTGGCTCACTGGTCGGTTCGGTAGCCGGTGGAGCGGTTTCTGCTATCGGCTGGATTTTCTTCATCATTCTGGTTTCCTACTTTATCCTGCTCGAGTCCAAGGGGATGTGGGGCAGGGTTCAGCGCATTCGGATCCCGGGATATTCTTATGACCAGCGCCGCATCGCCCAGGAATTAGGCCGGATTTGGAATTCATTTCTGCGCGGGCAGCTGATCGTAGTGCTGATTGCAATAATTATTTATACAATTCTGCTGGCATCCCTGGGGGTGCGCTATTTTTATGTCCTGGCACTCATTGCTGGCATTGCCCGTTTTGTCCCGTACATTGGCGCCTGGGTTACCTGGATTACATACGGGCTGGTCTCATTTTTCCAGGGCACCAACATTTTTGGAATGGAACAGGTCTTTTTCATGTTAATGATCCTGGGTATAAGCATTGTGGTGGATACCCTGATTGATAACCTGATCAATACTCGGATTATGGCAGATACCCTCAGGGTGCATCCAGCTGTGATCATGGTGGCTGTAATCTTGGGCGCTAGTATTTTTGGGTTTATTGGTGTCTTGCTGGCAACCCCGGTAATGGCGACCATCCAACTTATTGTCATGTACGCCATCAGGAAGCTGTTTGACCTGGATCCCTGGGAAGGAATATCTACCAAACACCCTGAGCCCAGCCTGGCCAGGATTTTCCCCTGGATTAAGAAGGTAGGCCAGGTTTTCAGAAATTTATGGTCAAAAATTCAAAAGAAAGGGCTAAAAACTGATGAACGCCCAAAGTGAACCGAAAGTTGAAATACTGGTTGAAACCGAGAATTACTCTGTCTGGAAAGCTGAAGAACCTGACGGCGAAGTAACCTACCACCTGGAAATGAATAATGTCACCGTGCACATGTTCCAGGAAGAGTGGGATGAATTCGTAGTCCTGGTGAAACAGCTTCTTGCCCGCAAATAGCCACACGAAATATTAAAAACCGCCCCAGTTCGCCGGCATTTAACCTTGATGCTGGTATATGTGTGATTCTGGTAAATCAAAGAGGTAAGGTAAAATAAGACAGCAAGCATACATGGAGGCACATTGATCTCACTAGATAATGTTGAACAATACCCGGCTGTCGATCCGCAAAACATGCTGGGCCATATCCAGGACCTGCCCGGTCAGCTTGTTAAGGCCTGGGAAACGGGGTTGACCCTGCCAGTTAAGGGATTGAGACCACCCCAAAATATAGTAATCGCGGGAGTAGGCGGCTCTGCCATCGGGGCTGATCTGCTTGCCAGTTATGTCCAGGATTCCTGCCCAGTTCCTGTCTTTGTCCAGCGCGACTATGGTTTACCTGCCTGGGCAAAGGACGATGAAACCTTGCTGGTTGCTTCATCGCATTCGGGAAATACAGAAGAAACTGTTTCTGCCTTTGAAGAAGCGAAGCGGCGTGGCTGCCAGATCGTGGCAATTTCACGCGGCGGGAAACTTGCTGAATTGACCAGCCAATCAGGCAGCCTTTGGTGGAAGTTCGTCCACAACGGGCAGCCCCGTTCAGCTGTCGGCTGGACATTCGGTTTACTGCTGGCATTGTTCCACCGGCTTGGGTTGGCTTTGGATGCCGGAAAAGGGATCCAGGCTGCCAGTGAAGCCATGCTTGCCCAGCAAGAATTGATCGCACCCCATGTGCCTCTGATTAAGAATCCTGCCAAGAGGCAAGCCGGGCAATTAATCGACCGCTGGGTGTGCACGGTTGGGTCGGGTATCTTTGCCCCGGTTGCCAGACGCTGGAAAGGGCAAATGAATGAGCTGCCAAAAGCCTGGGCGCAGTTCGAATTCTTACCCGAGCTGGATCACAACACCCTGGCAGGCACCCTCTGCCCGGCTGAAATGCTCGAAAAGCTGGTTGTGTTGTTCATCCGGGGGAAAGCTGAACTGGAGCGCAATGGTCTGCGCAGCGATTTCAGTAAACAGGAATTCATGCAGCAGGGTATTGCCACGGATGTCTACCAGGCAAAGGGCGGGTCTGCGCTGGAACAAATGTGGACAGCCATCCACTTTGGCGACTATATGACATATTACCTGGCGCTTCTATATGGAATTGACCCAACGCCGATTGTGGCAATGGACAATTTGAAGAGCTTGCTAGGAAAGAAATAACTGAAAGTGTATAAACCATTACCGGGATCGCTCAATTACGATCCCGGTTTTTATTTAGAATAACACACTTGCCAGTTCGTTACGGTACTCGCGGGTTTCGATATCGTCCTCACCCATAACCTCCAGGATGCTCAGGAAGATCTGCCTGGCAAGACCGTTCTTATAGGTTTTATTATCCCTTAATACATCCAGCAGCCCATCCAGCGCAGCTGCCAGGTTCCCGCGCGAAACCAGTTTCAGGCTATTGATAAACGTCTGGTCCAGGTCGTTCTCGATCTTCAAGCTGCCCCGGGCGAGCCTCAGCTGGGTTTCTGCCAGCGGCATGAGAAGTTCGGCTTTAGCATACAACCGGCTGGGCGGAAATTTTCTTAAGATCAAATGGGCAGCCTCAACCTCATTTTGCACCAGAAAGACTTTTGCCAGCCCCAACAGGCAAGCCGGGTTTTCGGGTGATTGGTCCAGGATCTTATGCAGAAGTTCTTTTGCCTCGTCCCACTGGCGCATGGCAATCAAACCGTTTGCTTTTTCAATCGCAAGCGTGAGCGGGCTGGGGGGGATGATGCGGTTTATGAATTCCCGCAGGCGAGGTTCAGGCTGCAAACCAACCACTTCTCCAACGACTTCACCCTGGGTGAAGGCTTTTATGGTTGGAATGCTGCGAACGCCAAAGCGCAGGGCGATGTTCGGGCTATTATCCACATTAACTTTCGCCAGCCTGAAACTGCCTCCGGCTTCATGGGCCAGGCTTTCCAGCAGCGGGCTGAGGGTTTTACATGGCTTACACCACTCGGCCCAGAAATCCAGCACAACCGGGGTGTTCAGCGAATACTGGATAACCTCGTATTCGAAATTCTCATCATTTATGTCAATAATGTAATCAGGTTCCATAATTCACCACTATATCCAGTATACAGCACAGGTGTAAGAATTATATCGGAAATCCAACTGAAAGGCAGATCAAAGCCAGGTCTGGCAGTTGCGGCTATTCGTCGTCTCCCTGAGAGGGGGCTGTCGGCTGCTCAACGCGAATAACATCACCGTGGATATCTACGATAACTTTGAAACCCATCATCCCTATATAGGCTAATGCATCAGCTGGTATTCCATTCTTCTGTAAAGATTCAAACTGCTTATCCACATTGGTGAGCTGCTGCATGATTATTGCATAAGAAAAGAGGTCATCCTGCCCGAGCATCTGTGCTGTTTGGTTGGCGATCAGATCCTCGTTGCCTTTGATTTGCCTGGTTAAAAAATCCCATACCTGGCGGTCGATATACTCTGCAAGAATGTGGCGTTTGAACCCGGCATCATTAACAATGTAGCAGGGTTCTTCGCCGATGTATCCTGTTTCGACCGGTTGATCATATTCATCAATTACAATACCTGTAAATAGCGGTTTTTCCATTTCTTACCTTTAAGATTCTCGTAAATTAAACAACATCCAGGATTGTACCGGTGTCTTCTTCCCAGTAGTCCTGGTCAAATGGTACCACGGGGTTAGTCCAAAGGTAAAGCCATTTTGCAGCTTCTGATGAAACGTTAATACATCCATGGCTGTGCGGTTGGCCAAAATCATTGTGCCAGTAAGTACCATGCAGGGCTACCCCTTTTTGGGTCAAATAGGTTACCCAGGGAACGCCCGGAAGATCATATGTTTTAGGCGCTGCAAAATCTCCATCTGCCATGTGGCGTGATGGACGTTTACGGTGAAGGATATACCGTCCGGCGGGGGTGGTGAAATTACCGTCAATAAACCGGGCTCCTGTCGCTGTGCGGGTCATATATACCGGCTGGTCGTCCTGGTAAGCGATCAGCGTTTGCTCAGTTCGGTTCACCTGGATCTTTTTTGAATTTGCGGGTACCTCTGGGGCGATGGGCTCGAGCTCCATGTTTGTCAACAGGCGTAAATGGGCAGCATTAGCATACACAAAAAACTTAAATTTGTCGTCCCAGATTTTGTACCAGGCCTTACCATCGCTGGATTTAAGAAACCCGAAAACCCAAAATACCGCGCTGTAATAGATGCGGAAGACCACTTTATCTCTATTTTCCGGGTCTTTGTATGTATCTGTAAAAGGTACGGTAAGCTCTGCCAGCAGCCCATTTTTTGGGATGGTTTCCACTACGGAATTGATATTGATCTGCACCGGCTGGATGCCCCCCGAATGGGCGTAGCCAAGGTCATTAACAAAGTACCAGACCCGGTTATGAACTGGCTCATCATCCCCCACGGTTATGTTTCCAATGGACACTATCAGGTCTTTATAGAACATCTTGATGAACTTGCTTGTATACGTTGGCTTTTCGTACACTGCAACAGCATCGTTCAACACCCGGCCAATCCTCGGGGTTGTGTCACCAGCCAGAGCTTTGTTCCCGGAAGGGATAAAGGCGGTAAATAAACCTGCCAGCATTCCCGTACCAGCCAGGCGCAGGAATTCGCGCCGTGAGATTTGAGAAAGGTGATCAAAAAAAAGGTTATTCATCAGTAATGGACATTCACCACAGTGCCGATAGATGCACGTTCATAAATCCAGGCAGCATCTGGTATAGAAAAATTTACACACCCGTGGCTCATGGGAACCCCAAAATTGCTGTGCCAGTATGTTCCATGCAATCCATAGCCTTTATAGAAATACATGACATACGGCACATTCGTGAGATAGTAGCCAGGACCGCTCATATCGGCATACCGGTACATGACATAAATGGAATACGTTCCTGTAACAGTAGGGTGCTCCCATGTGCCTGTTGAAACACTAAAAGAAGCCAGGAGGGTTTCGCCATTATAAGCGTATGCCATCTGCTGGTTGAGGTTCACTTCGATCCAGAAATCATTAAAACTGTAATTAATATCCCCTCCGCTGTATTCCGGTTGTTCGGCTTCTGAAATGGGTGTGATCTCAATCACCGGGATGGTGGTTTCAGTTAGGGGAACTGGCGTTTCAGTAATGGTGGGGGTGCTGGTAAATGTGGAGGTAGGTGTACTGGTGCTGCTGGATGTGGGTGTAACCGTTGCCGTAGATGTAGGTGTGCTGGTGCTGGTGGTGGTGGGGGTCAGGGTGGGTGTGGATGTTATGGTTGGAGTGGTGGTAGGTATCAGGAATGCTGGCAGAGGTACGGGAATTTGACTTTCAGCCAGTACCAGCCAGTTATTTGCCAACCCTGTCCAAGTGGTTATTCCCAGGCAGAAAACACAAATGGCGATGATCCAGGGCAAAAGGGCAAGCAAAACACCTCGTTTTCGCCTGGTTTTTAACTTTACTTTCTGCGTTTGTAGCGGTACAGGCTGGGCTGCCTGAACAGCGCTTACTGCTACCGGCTGTGTATCTTCTTCATCAGCTTCTTCTGGCGCTTCTTCAGGCTGCCATGCAGCTGAAGGAATTTCTTGCGGTCTGCTCTCAGGCTGTATGATCGCTCGGTAAGTCTCTTCCTGCCTGACTTTTTCGACCGCCCAATGCATGCCCCGCCGTGCATATTCGTTTTGGGGATCAATTTCGAGGACGCGCTTTAAATGGATGATGCATTCTTCGGGCTTGCTGATACCCGCCAGGATAATGAGTGCCTTAACTTCGTTTGGGTTATTTCTGAGAGCTTGCTCCGCCCATAGCCGGGCTGAAGACCGGTCTCCCCGCTGGAGGGCTGAACTGGCTTGCTGCAATTCAAAAGCACTGGAGGCGGGATCTGTCAGGGACATGGGTTATGGTCACTTTTCTGTCGGTTCGTTCCTGACATAACACAAGATCCCGTCTGCAACTCCACGGGCGACCAGCTCGGGGTTTTCTGTCAGCAGCTTATAGTCGAGGTTTAAGAACCCTGTTTCAATGATCGCAGCGATCGTGTTGGAATTGATCTCGCTGAAAGCATGGTAATAGGTCATATCATCGGTAATGGTGTTGTAATGGAATGACAGGTTCGTAACAGCTGCGTAACGTTCGATCAGGCATTCGGTCAACTTATTGGCTTTCTCCGGATATGCATTGGAAACAGCAGCTGCGACTTTAAATCCGGTAGCATTTTCGTCAACAAACTGGCAGGTATCATTGTGGATGGATACCAATGCAACCGCAGAATACAGGTTCAGGCGTTCATCGTATTCTTTCAACAGGTCAACTTCATAGCCTTCATCGATCAGGTACTGCCGGACGAGGGTGGCGATCCGAAGGTTGACATCCACTTCGGTTGTCCCATTCTCGCATACAGCTCCACTGTCATTCCCCCAATGACCGGCAACAATTCCTATCCGCGGCCGTGAAGACGGGGTAATAGTGGGAACGCTGGAGATAGGGGTGTTCCTCGATTCGATCTCGGCAAGCATTTGCCGCAACAGGTTATTCGAAAAGAAATTGCCTGGGGTCCATAGGGTCAGCAGGGTGGCGACCACAACAGCTGTCAATACCAGGTTTTGCACGGCATGCAAAACACTGAAGCTTTTACTGCTGGCAGGCTTTGCCGGAACCTCGGGGTTAATTCTAGGAGAAACAGGGTTCTGTTCTGGAGTCTCTTTAGTCATGGTTTAAGTATAAAGGAAATTTGAGATTTGCGCTTTGGTTGTTTTATATATTGACAAATCAGGTCTGATATATTATAAATAATACCATGGATGGAGAATTACTTCGTGAAGCAATGCGGCAATGGGCAAGCGGGGTTGCTGTTGTCACAACCGAGCACCTGGGTATTCCGCACGGGATCACGGTGAGTTCGTTTGATGCGCTTTCCCTGGATCCGCCTGTTGTTGGCATAACCTTAAAGATTAGCACACCAGCCTGCCAATATATCCTGGATGGCAATGTCTTTGGAGTCAACATCTTGAACGAAAACCAGAAAGACCTCGCTGACCTGTTTTCAGGGAAAGACATTGAAGGTGTAAACCGCTTTACCAATGTAGGCTATACTGAATGTATGCACGGGGTTCCCATACTGGATGGAAGCATGGCGTATTTCTGTTGTCTGGTCAGGCATACGCACCAGCTTAACCAGAAAATCCTCATCCTGGGTGATGTGCTGGATGTAAAGGTGAACGACGGGCAGAATCCGCTACTATATTTTAATAAAGCCTACCGCGCCTTGACGATGTAAATGGACTCTCTTACAGAAAGTGACAAGATAATCCTGCTCCATCTGGCACGCCAGACGATAGAGCGCGTGGTCGCAGGACAAGCCAGGCCTGCAATCGTATTAAAGAATTATAGCAACCGCTTGCAGCAGGATGGAGCATCCTTTGTTACCCTGACCCGGTCTGGCATGCTGCGTGGGTGTATCGGCGCACTGGAGGCCTATCAGCCCCTGGTGCAGGATGTTTGTGAACATGCAGAAGCAGCTGCCCTGGAAGATTACCGTTTTTCGCCTGTAATGCCGAATGAAGTCAGCCTGCTCGAAATCGAAATTTCCGTCCTGACCCCCTCTGTGTCATTTTTGTATGAAACAGCAGACGACCTTGTCAATAACCTGCGTCCAGGTATCGACGGGGTGGTGCTGCACGACGGCGCCAGGCGGGCTACCTTCCTGCCCCAGGTTTGGGAGCAGTTGCCCGACCCGGAAGACTTCCTTAGCCACTTGTGTGCCAAAATGGGTTCACCTGGCGACCTTTGGCGAAGAAAGAAGCTGCAAGTGGAAACATACCAGGTTGAAGAGTTTCACGAATAAAAACCGGTTACCTGTACAGGAAACCGGTTTTTCTATTTCTATTTAACTCTATTCTAGTGATTCCTATTTTTATCCATGCCCGAATTGTGTGTGGACTGGCAAAAACCCTCAAACAATCTCAATAATGGATGTATTGGTCTACCTTCAACACAAATATTACTGCACTCTTCTGGTCAGGTTCAGTTGCAGGAGTGCAATGGGTACGGATGATCTCCAGCGCTTGGGGTACCTGGCTGTCTTCCAGGCCAATCAAAAGAGTGCTCTGACCGCGGCGAAGAAACCCACCAGTGGATGCAATGCCTGTCACCCGGAATTCTGACGCCATCAGGGCGTGGGAAACATTGTCATTATCAGTATCGCGAACAATGGCAATTATCAGTTTCATTTTATATCTCCTCGTAGTGTTCAATTTCCAGGTTGAATATTGTTGCTCCGCCAACGGTCACCGGCGTGGGAGTAGGCAAGGGCAATGGTGCACTTTCCAGGGGTACAGCGATATACTCCACCCGCTGCCGGCAGTTCTTCTTTATGGCTTCCAGGGCGGCATCTACTTGATCATGTGCTACAGGGATCAACAGGGTGGCATTCTTCCTTCCCAGGAAGCCGCCATAGCTTGGCAAGTGGCTGGAGATTATGCCTAACGAGCGAAGCGCTTCATCAGCAGTATCAAGGTCTTGAGCCTGGACAATGGCGAGTAAAAGAATTGTTTGTGTATTTTCTTGCATATTTTCTTTCCTCCTTTTTATGTCTAGCGCAAAGAGATGCGGTGTGGTCCGGGACCCTTGACGGTAAGCCTTTCCCCTGAAAGGAAACTTATCTCAGTGTCCTCCTGCTTGCGGGTAATGGTCATTCCCTTATATTTTACCGTAACTGGCCAGGGAAAAGGATTCAAACCGGATAAGACGATCTGTGAATCGCCCAGGGTTTCAATCCCAACCACTTGCAGGAAAAAGCCCACCGGCGCGAGCCCGGTCAGTGAATTCTCCTTTCCTGTTCCCAGTCCGGTCTCAGTATTGTAGAACTCGCTGAATTGAAGGTTCTTATTAAGTTGTAACACAATTGCATTCATAATTCTAGTCAGCAATTCAGCTGCTTTCAAGGGATGGCTGTAAGCCACCATTCCCTGGCCCAGCATGACTGCCCAGGCAATCCGGCTGGTTGTATCTGGATTGCTGTCTGGCAGGAGATGATTGGGGGAGGATGCCGGGAGCCCAAATTCACGGAAAAAGCGGGGGTACAGATGGTCTTCAATCAACCTGTCTGCCTGTTCCTGTGGCAGGAGGTCCGCCCATAATGGCAGAAAGAGGGAAATGTCCTCTGCACTGTGGTCGGTGGTGGTCACCTCAACCCGGTCACTCTCTTGTAATCCCTTCACCTGGATGGTGTTAATGTACTTAAATGTTTTCGAAGAAATGGCAAAACCTTTTCCATTGCGCCAGGTAAAGGCTTCAGGCGGGAGGGTTTCGCTCGCAAGGCGGTTGTTGGGTGATTTCCCCTTAATCACTACCTGGAGCGGTGCGTTAAGCCGCCCATCCAGCCGTACCGTTACAGCCGGCCTGCCTGGAGCAGGGAGATCCCTGGCGGCGTTAATGGTTCCCTTGCCGTGTAAAGTCCCGATGCGTAACCCGGCAGGGGAAAGATGCGTTTGAAAATCGATATAATGCGGGCTGCTGGTTTTGCCCGGAAAGAACCTTCCAAATTCATTTTTGATTCTTGCAGCTTTTTCTCTCAGCCATCCGCAAGATGCCTCATCCCCGGTTTGCTGGGCTGCCTCAAGAAGCAGCATGCATTCCCTGTACAGCATCGCTGCCAGGGCAGGAGATTCAAAATTGTGGATAGAGTATCCCCTTTGGTGAGAAAAGTTTTGCATAAAAGCGGGCGAGGTGGAAACCCCGGTTTGTTCGGGGTGGTCCCATTCCGGGAATCCGTCCTGGTCGCGGTCAAGGACCGGGGAAAACCATCTTTCCAGGTATTTCATCAAACCCGCAAAGTGTATCTGCCGGAGGGGTTTGCTGGCATCCGTCTGCTCTACCATCCAGGCAAGGTGCACCAGGAGCGGTTGGGTCATCCAGCGTGAAGGTTGGCGACCAGCACCGGAATAAAGATCTACAAAGCCATCAGAACCAATCAACTTCAGCAGTGCATCCATTACCTGGAAGGCTGTTTCCGGCGCACCTGGCAAAATGACCTGCATCCAGAACACCAGGTCAAGTGGGGTGATACTGCTCCAGCTGGCAGGCAGGTCTTTGCCATCCCCGCGTGCAGAAAAGCCCTGGTCGGGGTTGCGGTTGTGAACGATCGCGGGCTTTGGATCATCTCCCAGGGAGTTTACTTGCAGGCGAAAAGCTTCTTTTTGGCTAAGTGAAAAAGCCAGGTCCCAAACGGGATCTCCGGTTGTAATTTCAATTCCCTGGCGGGTATTTTGCATTTCAATGGCTGCTGTCTCTGCATCCCACTGCCGGGCGGTGAGCGACCTGGCCAGCTCAAATGACCCTTCCATGGTCTGCAGCCCCGCAACGACCCAGGTCAACCGGCGTGTCTGTCCTGGTTCCAGTTCCACTGGCACACTCAGGGCTGGCACAGTGGAACGGGCTGGCTGGGGACTGCCGGTCAGGTAACAAACCGGGTTCAGGTCATCAGCATGCCCGGCGAGGACATGCCCTGGTCCCAGGGGGTAATGCACCAGGTTTTGTCCCAAACCCTGCGTATTAAGCATCCCGGCCCACTCCAGGAACACTACCATCCTGTCGGTGGTCCGGTTGGTGAAGGATACCCGGCCTGATATGGCATGCGATTCAGGAACCCAGTATTCCAACCGGGTTTCAACCCCGGCGAACGGATAACAGGAAAAGGAGGCATAATTTGGGAAGAATTTATGCAGTAACAGGGTTTGCTGGAAGGAAGCCGGATCGGATATCCGTTTATCCTGGTAGATGAATTGTGGAAAGAAGCGCAGGTTCTGCACGCGCAGTCCGCAAGTGGTTTGAACTGCGAAGGCACGCATATCCGAGTTTTGCCAGCAAATTTCCCAAATCAGGTCATTGCAGATATCGGGCGGAGAAAAACGAGCATCTGCCGAGAGTGTCAGCCTGTATCCAGGTTTTAGGGGAAGTTTCCAATCACGCATGCCTACTTGATTGTACGTTACGTTTCCTGCACGGTCAAACAGGCAGGCAAAGTGTGCTAGAATTCAAAAGATGAATATAAAAGGATACAGGTAGCACATTATGAGCACTGAAAACGAACAATTCACTCACCATAATGGGGGTGAGTTGCCTAAAAGTGATGAAAATGAAACCAAGCGGGGGCAGGCGTCTCCGGACAGGCGGCTGCGCCGCATCCTCTCGGAAACCGAGCCGGAAGAAGCATCCCTTCCTGACTATCCGCTCACACCCCAGACAGACAACTGGGAAACACGCAACCTGGAAGCAGGTACAGGACCTGAAGCAAATCCGCTCGAAAGGCTGTCTCCTTACTTGCCGCCCCAGATAAATGATGAAGACCAGCAGGCAGGGATTAATGCCCAACCCCAAGCAGCCAGGCCGGTTGATGGCGAAGCACTGGACCTGGGAGCAGATTACTGGGGAGAGGGTGGCGACCTTGAAGCCACACCGCCCAACATCCATGTTGAAGACACGATCCCGCCCCAGGCAGCCGTACCGGTACAGCCTGCAGCACTACCCAAACCCGTCAGCCAGACCGATGCAGATGCCACCCGGGTAACCCCTTCAGCATTTCAATCCGGTCAAATACCCCCGCGCCAGTTACCAGCTTCATATTCTGCCATCCCCCACAGGAAAGGTGTTCCGCCTGCTGCACAGAAACCAGCCATCCGGCCAGACGTTCCACCATCCAGACAGGATGCCACCAGACCGGCAGCTGTGGTAATTCCTCAACCAGCGAAGAAACCTGTTCCGCAGAAAGCCAGCACTCAGAGGAATGACGCCGGACAGCCTAAACCTCCAAAGAAGCGAAAATCTCTTGGTTGTTTCTGGCAGTTCGTGCTAATCGGGATATTTATCCTGGCTGGCATTGCCCTGGCAGTTGCCTCATTCGGTGTATACCGTTATTACCAGGTGGCTTCATCACTGCCTGATGTAGCTACCCTGCGGGAAAGAGCATCACAATTTGAGACTACCCGGATCTTGGACCGTAACGGCAACCTGTTGTATGAAGTTCTCGATCCGAATGCAGGCAGAAGGACGTATATCCCTCTCGAAAGAATCTCCCCGAATTTGATCGCCGCGACGATTGCTACCGAGGATAAAGATTTTTATGATAACCCGGGTTTTGACCTGTACGGGATCACACGCGCCTTGTGGCAGAACTACACCTCAGGCGAAGTTGTCTCCGGGGCGTCTACGATTACCCAGCAGCTTGCCCGCCTGGTGCTGATGACGCAGGATGAGCGGTACGAGGTCTCCACCGACCGGAAAGCGCGCGAGATCATCCTGGCGGCAGAAATCACCAGGCGGTACACAAAGGATGAAATCCTTGAGCTTTACTTGAACGAAATCTATTTCAGCAACATGGCTTACGGAGTCGAAGCCGCTGCAGAAACCTACTTCAATACTTCGGCTGCCAATCTGACTATGGGACAGGCAGCATTCCTGGCTGGCTTGCCGCAAGGGCCGGGAGTCTACGATATTTTCACGAACCGGGATGCAACGCTGGAACGCACCAAGCAGGTGCTTGTCTTGATGTACACCCTGAGCAACGAACGCAACTGTATTGATGTAGAAAGCCTGGATAAACAGGTGTGCCTGGATGCAACTGATGCCACCCTGGCATACGAAGAGATAGTTGCTTACCCCTTCGAGCAATCCCCGACTACCATGAAATACCCCCACTGGGTGTTCTACATACGTTCCCTGCTTGAGGCACAGTACGATCCTCAAACCATTTACCGCTCTGGTTTCACCATTTATACAACCCTGGACCCTGACCTGCAGGAATATGCCCAGCAGATTGTATCCAACCAAGTCAGCCAGCTGACAGAAAACAATGCCACCGATGCCGCACTTGTTGCTATTAAACCAGGCACCGGGGAGATCCTGGCAATGGTCGGTTCAGCTGATTTTTATAACGAGGCAATCTCCGGCCAGGTGAATATGGCTGTCAGCCCGCGCCAGCCGGGCTCTGCCATCAAGCCATTAACTTATGCAGCAGCATTTGAAAAAGGCTGGACACCAGCTACCCTAATCTGGGATGTGCCAACCGATTTTCCGCCTTCGGGAGATCCAAATGACACCCGGCCGCCTTACCAACCGGTCAACTACAACGGCAGGTTTAATGGACCGGTAACGGTTCGAACAGCCCTGGCAAATTCTCTCAACATACCGGCTGTGAAAACGCTCCAGTTTGTGGGTATATATGACAACCCCAATACAGAAGCCGAAGATGGATTTATAAACTTTGCTAAACGGCTGGGAATCACCACACTCACCCGTGATGACTACGGCCTTTCGCTGACCCTGGGCGGGGGAGATGTGTCCCTGCTTGAGCTTACAGGCGCTTTCAGTGTATTCGCCAATGCAGGGCAGAAAGTAACCCCGGTAGCTATTGCACGTATCATGGATTCTAACGGGAACGAGGTTTACGCATATACTCCCCAGCCTGGTGAGCAGGTCATCCGCTCAGAACATGCATATTTGATCAGCGACATCCTCTCGGATAATAATGCCCGGGCAATGATGTTTGGCACCAATTCGGTGCTAAATCTGCCGTTCAGGGTGGCTGCCAAGACAGGTACCACGAACGATTTCCGGGATAACTGGACAATCGGTTACACGCCGGACCTGGCAGTTGGAGTTTGGGTGGGAAATGCAGATTACACCCCCATGCAGAATACCACCGGCTTGACCGGTGCTGCACCGATCTGGTCTGAAGTAATGCAGTACGGGATCACCCGCCTGACTGGAGGATCGGTTACCCCGTTCTACCGGCCGAACACTATCGTCGACCGGGTGATCTGCAGCGTCTCCGGAGCAGAGCCCTCTGAGCGCTGCCCTTCGCAGCGCAGTGAATCGTTTGCGGTTGACCAGCTTCCACTGCCGAAGGAAGAAGACCTGTGGCAGAATGTGATGGTTGACACCTGGACGGGATTGCTGGCTTCGCCTTATTGTTCTGATTTCACGGATGATAAACTGGCGATAAACGTGACAGATCCGTACGCTATCCGGTGGTTGAAACAAAACGACCAGGGTATCAGTTGGGCGGAGGAAAATGGTTTTGAACAGCCGTTCTTCTTTAAGCCGGCAAGGGAATGTAAAGAAGGGGATGCCCGGCCGCGGATCGAGTTTGCCGGGTTGAGCAACGGTCAGACCATCGATGTATCGCCCCTGGATATCTACGCTCTTATCAGCGCAAACCAGGACTACCGCGGATTCCGGCTTGAATACGGCACAGGTGAAGATCCTGAAGATTGGAAGCTGTTGGAAGAGGGCAATGAGCAATACGTTCAGCCTGAACTGGTTTACAGCTGGGATATCAGTACAGTAAAGGCGCATACCATTACACTGAGAATCTATGTTGAATCTTCGCTGCAAACCTACGCAGAAAAGCGCATTACACTCAAACTGAAGCTGCCAACGCCCACACCAACAGAGACCCTGCTGCCTACGGAGACGCCCACGCCAACCCTGACGCCGACGGAGACTATCCAGCCCTATGAAACGGCCACACCAACCCAGACGCAAATTCCAGAAGAGGAAGCCACAGCCACGCCATAAAACGGTCAAGTTGAAAAGAAAGAGAGCTGCTGCGGTTGTTCCCACCTTGGCGGGTCACCATCCAGCAGCTCTTTCCAATTAACCAGGGTTAATTCAGGACGGATACAGATAGAGCGCAGCGTCCTGAATTTCAGGAAATGCCAGCCAGTATTGACCAGTTCTTCCAGGTAATAATTCTTTTTGATCTTGTACGTTAACAGGTTGCTGCGGCTGCCTGGAAATACGATCACACCCTGGTCTGCAAGATGGTCGGGGTGATGAACCAGCCGGCTGATACAGGCATGCGATTGAACAAAAAACTTAAAAACCAGCTCACCATCCCTGGTATGCCATTCGACAGACGCAGGTTCGTGAGGGTTGGTAATAGACTCAAGGCCAACGCGCTCTGCACTGGCCTTGAGCATCATCAGTGCTTCGGTTTCATCTGCCTGGCGGGCTTCGATCCTTTCCGCTTCCCGTATTTGCCAGGTTTCAGGGTGGGTTGGCAGTGGGCGGGCATAGCTCTCCAGGCAGAAGTCCAGTAGCTCCAGGTTGGGTGTCATCAATCCAGGGAAGCTTTCATATAACGCATTCAGCAGTACCGGGAAATCGCAGTTTTCTTTTTGCTGGAAAATACTGCGTATAGCTAACTCAACTTGATCGGACAGGGATGGCTTAAGGTCTGCCGGTACTTCTTCCAGCCACCATACCCCTGATTCCTGGCTTTGGGATTCGGATTCAAACCGCCTTAGCAGGCTGCGGTTGGAGAAATTGACCGCAAACTGGTTTTGAAGCAGGGTGATTTGGTTAAACGGCAACTCGCGCAGACCACGAGCCAGGCATTTTTCTCTTACCAGTTCCAGCATTCCTGCTGTGAACAGGTGGGTATATCCTGCTGGCTCAGCCCTGAGCTGCAGGTAATTTCTGAATCCCTGGCGGATAACTTTCCCCAGGCCTGGCTTTTCTTCTGAAGGTTGAGGAATGGCTGCAGTTTTCCACCAGAGCTGCGAAACCTGGTCATCCTCATTCCACGATAATCCAGAAAACTCCAACCCGTTGTTCTCGCTGGCAGCCAGGATTGCCGCCAGGAATCCGGGATTGGATTCAGCGACAATGCCCCATAAGGGGATCCCTGCGGGTAAATGAGATTGCAGCATGGAAAACGAACTGGATAAGGCATTGGCGTGCCACTGCCAGCTATACCTTTTCCGCTGCAGGCTGCTTTTTAACGGAACAACTGCTTCTGTCCCCCATATCCAGCCTGACCATAATGCCGAATATGTCCAGAAGGCCTGGTTTGGGCGTGGAAAAATGGACACTATTGCTGAAATGTCCATTCCCGATCTCAACGGCAGCATGTCGCGGATTCTGCCAGGAAAGAGTGTTATTCCCGGTTCAAGGATTTTTGCCTCGCGGTAATCCTGGCAAGGGAGTGCACCCGGAGATTCCGGCCACTGCGAAGCTGTCCTTTCCATCATCAGCCACAGGTTGACCTCCTGGTATTCAGAGGGGACCGAGAGCTGGCGCGGACGGGTCCTGCCAGGGGGGTGGCTCCACATCATATTCCCTTCATCGCACAAAACCAGGAACAGCATCCATAACAGGTTTTTCTGTTCCGGGGGCAAGTCCAGGGTCTGGATCTTATTCATCAAGGTAAAGAGGAAGTTAATCTGGCGCGGTTGATATGTATCGAGCGCTTCCCTGGCACCCTGCCGGGCATCCTCATCCCTTATCTCTACCCGCTGCAGGGCGCGGGCGCGATTGATGGTGTCATTGGCTGACTGCTGTAAAACCTGGAGGTCAAATTCATTGGTTTCTGCTTCTCCCTCCCAGAGACAGGCAGGACAGTGGACAATTTTCGCATAAGGCGCTTGCTCCTCTTTGCGCCATAAGAACGCTTCTGCAGCTACTTTATGGTTGCATCCGGGGCAGGTGGTAAGGTACAGGTTTTGCAGAACATTTTCGAGGCGGTCATCGCCCCGTTTTTGCATGGCGAGCTCAGCCAGGGCGGCTTTAAAATCAGCCGCTTGCGGAGCTGCGGCCAGGGTTTCGGTCAGGAAACGCACAACCGGATTGTTACAGGCTGCAATCACCCGGTAGCCTGCCCTGGCTGTTTCCAGGGCTACCTGGGGTGATGAACCAAACGGATCCAGAATCACACTGCCGGGGGTTACATGTTTCTGCAGCCAGGCAACAGCCATACCCTGCGGCACGGGGGGAAGATACCTGCCCAGGGGAAAAGCAGGCGGCTCGGGGGATAATCCAGGCTGGTATGGAATCGCAAAAGTTTCCATGGTTATAAATCAGTATAACGAAAAAAAGGTGAAAAAACTACAGGAAAAATGCGGCAGCCCGGAATCAACCGGGCTGCCTTAAGAGGAGAGAATCTCAGAAAACGCATTTGTGGTTAAACAAATTCCGGCACCAGGGGCAATTGCTTCTGGATGCCTGCGAGCTGCTCTTCGGGGTAGTCCACATCCTGAAGCTGCCCCGCGAGGAACTGGCTGTAAGCCGAAAGGTCCAGGTTGCCATGACCGGAAAGGTTGAACAAGATCACTTTCTTTTGTCCGGTTTCACGGGCGAGAATGGCTTCATCCACAGCTGCCCGGATGGCATGGCAGGATTCCGGCGCAGGCAGGATCCCTTCACTCTGGGTGAACAGGACGCCAGCTTCAAAGACAGGGACCTGCCGCACTGCCCGGGCTTCGATGTAGCCGGCATTATACAAGGCTGAAAGGGTAGGCGCCATACCATGGTAGCGCAACCCGCCGGCATGAATCGACGGCGGCATGGCGTCATGCCCGATGGTGTGCATCTTCATGATTGGGGCAACTTTGGCTGTATCACCGTAATCAAAGGCATAAAGTCCTCGGGTTAACGACGGCGTAGCAGATGGTTCCACTGCGATCAGGCGTGTGCTGCAGCCGTGGGCCAGATTTTCCCGCAGGAATGGAAAAGCGATGCCTGCAAAATTCGACCCACCGCCCACGCAGCCGATAACCATATCCGGGTATTCTCCTGCCAGGTCCATCTGCTTGAGGGCTTCCTCCCCGATCACGCTCTGGTGGATGAGGACATGATGGAGCACTGATCCCAGGCCGTACTTCTTTTTACCATTGGACAGGGCAGCGACTTCAGCCGCTTCTGATATGGCAATCCCCAGCGAGCCGGGATTGCCTGGATCTTGCTTGAGGAAAGACCGCCCGATCTCGGTGTTCATGGAAGGGCTGGCAAAAACAGTTGCCCCGAATGTTTCCATGATGTTGCGGCGGTAAGGTTTCTGCTCATAAGACACCCGGACCATATACACTTCCAGGTTGATGCCGAAGAACTTGCAGGCCATTGCAAGGGCTGATCCCCACTGCCCCGCACCGGTCTCTGTGGTCATAGCCTGGGTGCCCGCCTGTTTGTTAAAGTATGCCTGTGCAACCGCGGAATTTGACTTATGGCTGCCAGATGGCGATGCGCCTTCGTACTTGTAGTAAATATGGGCTGGAGTATTCAGTGCTTTTTCAAGGCGGCGAGCCCTGAGCAAAGGAGTTGGACGCCATAGTTTATAGATCTCACGGACTTCTTCCGGAATCTCAATATACCGTTCTGTACTGATCTCCTGACGGATGATCGACTCGGGAAACAAGGCGCTCAGGAAATCCGGGGTTACTGGTTCAAATGTGACCGGGTGCAGGACAGGAGCAGGTGTAATGGGGCTGTCTGCGTTGATGTTGTACCAGGCTTTTGGTATTTCACTTTCAGGTAATTCAAAGCGGGTTCGGTCTGTCATGGTGTTTTCTCCTTGAAACAAGATAATTAAAATAAAAACGCTCATCCCTGTATGGGACGAGCGCATGCCCGTGGTGCCACCCAATTTAGGCTGTTTGACAAAAAATCCCTGTGGTGATGACACACAGGGGAAAAAGCCAGCCTCACTCTTTCGGGTACGGCAGAAACCTGCTTATACCCTTTGCCTTGATAACGGTGGCAGTTCCGGCTCAGGCTACTTGTTACCGTTCGCCCTGCAACTCAGAGGTCCATTCGGTGCATTCTTTCGGGCAGGTTCTCACCTTTTCCTGCTCTCTGTTCCGGGATGAGTGCACGTACTCGTCCTCTTCACTGTCTTTAGCTGATCAATTTTGATTGATTATAGGCAGTTTGAGATTCCTGTCAAGGCTAAACCGTCTCAGCATTGCATGAAATTCTCTTTTTCAATACCCTGCCAGGTTTCGCATGGTGGGACAGGTAAAAACTGTCCGATTTCCGGCAGCGCCTCCCGAACACATTCTGCCATACGGTGTGCTACCCGCCGGATGGAAAAATGCGCAGTCGGACGCGTCCTCAGCCGTACCAGGTGGATCATGCTGCGTAAATTAATGCTGGTGTATACCCTGCGGTTGTATCCATTTGGCAAGACATACGAAGCAGCATCCGGTAATCCAGGTGCGATCTCCTGCCAGGCGAGTCGGGCGCTTTCCATAGCGCTGCAGTATTCTTCCAGCATGCCAGCCTTTTCGATCAAGGCAGGAACACTATACCCCAACCAGGGTGTAAACCCCTGGGTGGAAAGGCTCATCATGCGGTGGCGCTTGAATTCATAATATGCGCCCTGGTCCATGATGATCTCGAAGGAAAAATTGATATGTTCTGCTTCCCGCAGTGGTAATTCGTTGGGTGTGATTTCACCCAGCAGGCACTGCAGTAACTCAAGCCGGGCAGAAGCATCCAGGTTCACGGCATGTTCCAGGGCAGCTGGATAGCTGGTATGCCCATATCGGAAAATGGCTGCAGCACAAAGCTTAACGGCTGCCTGGGAGTCATATGAACGGAGCACACACCAATCCTGGAGCTCCCCGTCCCTTTCATCGAGGGAGTGGATTTTGCCTGGCAACCCCTCCAGGTAACTGCTGGGTGCAGCATATTTGAGCAAGGTGGGGACTTCACGCCTGGCCACTGCCTTCATTTCTTCGCCAATCAGCCTGACTTCTGAAATTGGACTGCTGAGCATCTTGGTGATGGCATGTTCCAGCTCGCGCGCATTAACCGTCATACCGACATTGGCCAGCGCAGCCGAAGGAAGCAGGAAGCGGCAAGCGTCGATTGCATCCGTACGCAGCCGCCGCTGCCGGGCGCCGGGTTCTTCATATTCAACCAGTGGAGCATGTTCATTCAACCAGTTTTCTACCACCTCAAGGCAATGCAGGTAAGTCTCAAACAGGGTGATGCAGGTGCTTGCATAAACACCGTTTAATTCACTCTGCCTGATTTCATCAGGGGTGTAAAAGTCCTGGGAGCCCCATTTTTGGTACCGGGTGGATTTTTCTGTGAAAGATGCCAGCCGGCAGGTTTGCAGGGTTTCTACTGCAAGACGGGAGATGTTCTCGAAGGCGATGTGAAGCACTGCGTGCTCCGCCACAGATGCATGACCGTACCCTACCACCCATTTCTCGTGGAACTCGCTGCTTTTTTCGTCTGTCAGGTCTTTGGCTATCTCGCGAAAGGAAAGAGGGGAGCGGGAAGTCTTGGCAAAGGTGACCGCAATAGTCTCAGGGGTCAGGTCTTTCGGGTTCAGGATGTAGATCTGACGGTCACGTGGCATGGAACTCTCCTTCACCAGAAGTTATTGTTAGTGGATCCGTTTCAAGAACTCTACCCGGGCAATTCCGGGCGGCAGGACACATTCCAGGTTGAGCAGGTTCAGGCTGATGACAGAAGATGTCCGGTCGTGCTGTTGCGATATGGAAGCGATCGCAGGATAATCCAGCCCTTGCAACCAGAGTACGCATCCGTAATCACCAGCAACTGGTAGAAGCTGCTCAGACCAGGTATGCAGCAAATATCTTGCCGGGCTTGCAGTAGCAGTTTCTTCGAATGCAGCCAGCCTGCCGCGTACGCTGTAATTCCTTCCGAGCATCTGTATTGCTCTGTCTATGTCGCCAGATTTCAGGCAGTCGCGGATGGTAGAAGATGAAACGAAATTTTCACCGATTTTTACCTGCTGGAAGATTTGCATTCCATACCCAAATTGTGTCCCAAGTTGCCCCAGCACATCCAGGCTTCCCTTGCGGTCTTTTCCAAGGGCAAAGTCAGCACCGACCCATAGCTTGCGGATGTCCATCCCTTTAGCCAGGCTGGATAGGAATTGTTCAGGAGTGTAATTTGAGACTTCGCGGCTGAACGGATAAGTATAGAGGACATCAACATCCAGTTCTTCCAGCAAGGATGCACGGTCTTCGGGGCTGGTGAGATAATACGGCGGATTGGTTCTGCCCAGAACTATAGCAGGGTGTGGAAAAAGACTTACCACAACCGCCTTATCACCAGCCAGGTGGGCATGCTGGACAAGCTCCTGAACCAGAGCCTGATGGCCGATGTGAATGCCGTCATACGCACCGATGGTGATCCAGGACGGACCCAGTTTATTGTTTTCATCCAGATTGTGGATATGGCGCATGCTGCTGATTCTTCGTCTCAAAAATTCTTTGTATCCAGGCTTGCTGGTTATTCGATAAAGAATACTTTCTTCGGTTTCCACTCATTGGATTCAGCGACCAGCTCCATTAAGGCGACCAGCTCACCTTGCTCACTAACTCCGCGTGCCTGGTTGCCAATCGAAGCATCAGCCGGGATACGGTTGCCATGGCGGATAGCATCAACTTCCTGGCTGGTAAGTTCCACTGCAGGCCACTCCGAAAGCGCTTCAGCAGCCGGGATCAGGTACTGGTACCAGTTGCCTTTGTCAAATGCATCGCGTAATTTGCTGAGCGGTACGGCATCCCTCAAGGAGAAACGGCCGCTCTTTGTGCGGCGCAAACCGATCAGGTGAGCCCCACAGCCCAGGTCTTCACCAACATCATGCGCCAGTGAGCGGACATACGTCCCGGAAGAGCAATACACATCGATCACCGCCTCCGGTGATGCCCATTCCAGTAATTCCAGGTTGTACACGTTGATTTTACGCGGTGCAAGTTCCACTTCTTCGCCGCTGCGGGCCAGGTCATATGAGCGCCGGCCCTGTACTTTAATGGCAGAATAGGGTGGAGGAACCTGCTCAATTTCACCCACAAATTTTGCCAGCGATTCTTTGAATTGTTCTTCTGTGATATTCACTGGTGAAGATTCCAGGACTGTACCCTCAGCATCGTAAGTATCCGTGCGGGTGCCCAGCCGCAAGACTGCCTGGTATCGCTTATCAGAAGCAGAAACGTATTCACTTAACCGCACAGCCGGGCCAAGCAACACAACCAGTACTCCGGAAGCACGCGGATCCAGCGTGCCGGTATGCCCAGCCCTGCGGATGTTGGTGCCATTGCGGATGATCTGGACTACATCATGAGATGTCAGCCCTACTGGTTTGTCGACCACCAGAACACCTGATATCTGGTTGTTCATACTGTTATTTCTCTCCATAGTTATTCTCTCCCCAACTTATTCATGATCAGGTTCATTGTTGAGTAATCCTTCTGATGCCATACCGGCAGTGGTGTCAAGAACGATCTTAGTAACTTCTTCTAAAGTTCCGGGTATTTGGGCACCTGCAGCTGCCAAATGACCGCCCCCACCGAATTTTACCGCAATTTGTGAAACATCAAAACCAGGTTGGGCGCGCCAGCTGACTTTGACAATCCCGCCATTCAACTCGACAAATATTATAGCAATGTCCGCATCGTCGATGGTACTTAGCAGGTTAATCAGGTCTGCATCATCATTGCCATTGTACCCAATCTGCTGTTTATCTTCCAGCGAAAGGCTGGTATACACCAACCTGTCTTGCCGCTGCAAGCGGGTTAGACCTTTACCCCACAACCCAGCTGCTTCATAAGATTGGCGCAGCAAGTTGTGATAGTACACTTCTGAAAGGGATGCGCCAAGTTCCATTAGATCTGCTGCACAGCGTAATGTGTGCGGGCGGGTGTTGGAGGTACGGAAGCCGATCGTATCGGTTACGATACCTGCCAGTAACAGGGCAGCAGCAGGCTGGCTGATAGTGAATCCCCATTTAGGAAGAAACTCTGTCAAGATTTCGCAAGTGGCCGCTGCTCCAGGCTGAACCAGGTTTACCACTCCAAACTCAAGGTTGGTAACGTGGTGGTCAATGTTGATCTCCGGTTTTCGGTCACCCAGCACCCCGCCCGTCCTTTGCAGGTCAGAGCAATCCAACACTACAGCGAGGTCATAATCACCCTGGACCTTCCGGGAGACCAGCTTAGTGCCGGGGAGATGGCGGAATACTGTGGGAAGTCCATCCGCCAACACTACCTGAACCTGTTTGCCTGTCTCCTGTAAAGCTATGCCCAGCCCAAGCACTGCTCCAATAGCGTCGCCATCCGGCCGGATATGCGAGGTGATCACCACCCCGTTTGCTTGGTGTAAGTATTCTTCAATAGTCTTGGATGATTCCAGGTTCATCGGTTACTGCTCTTTGGTTCCTTTTTCCTGGCTCTTCAGGTCTGAGAGAAGCCGTTCGATCTTGTCTGCATGCTCCGGTGTAGGATCCCAGCGGAAACGCAGGCGCGGGAAGGTGCGGAGAGGAATCTGCGAGGCAAGCGCACTGCGGAGGAAGCCGCTTGCGCTTTCCAAACCCTCGAGCACCTCCTTGGCTCTTTCGTGACCTTCAATGCTTGAGACATACACTGTAGCGAATGTAAGTTCACGATCAACATCCACGTCATTAATAAAAACGCCGCTGACCCGTGGGTCGCTGACCTCGCGGATAAGCATTTCCGATAATATTTCGCGGATATTGTTCTCGATTCGTTGTAAACGCATTTGTGATGGCATAATTTCGCCTCTTTCTCCAGCTGAGGATGTTATTCGCTGGATTGTTCCATTACAAAACACTCAATGATATCACCTTCTTCGATATCATGGCTGCCTTTGAATGCCATACCGCATTCAAAGCCCTGGCGGACTTCGCGGACATCTTCCTTCTCGTGCTTCAGTGAAGATAATTCGCCTTCGTACACTGTTTCGTCATTCCGCAGCAGGCGTACCCGGGCATTCCGGCGGATCTCGCCCTGTGTTACCTTGCAGCCGGCGATATTACCGACCTTGCTGATGCGGAACACTGCCAGGACCTCGGCTTTCCCGATGACAACTTCTTTGCTGACGGGCTCGAGCATACCTTTAAGTGCTTTTTCTACATCTTCGGTTAACCTGTAGATGATTTCATACAGCCGGATTGAAATACCTTCCGATTCTGCCAGGCGGCGGGCAGAAACTTCTGCCTGCACGTTAAACCCGATCACAATTGCTTTCGAAGCTACCGCCAGCATGACATCGCTTTCAGTGATGTTGCCAGCTTCGGCGTGCAGGATGTTGATGTTAATGCGGGTTTCCTTGATATCCTTCAGGGTCTGGATGATCGGTTCAAGTGATCCCTGCACGTCAGCTTTTAAGACCAGGCGCAGCTCCTGCAATTCCCCTGCTTCAACTTTCTGGAAGAGTTCTTCCAGTGTAGCTTTGGGCGCAGCTGCCTTCACCTGGCGAGATTGGGCTTTTTTCTGTTCTACAACCAGGCGGGCTTCCTTCTCATTGGGGTAAACCTGGAACAGGTCTCCGGCGGATGGAACATCACACAATCCCATCACCTGTACCGGGGTTGAGGGTCCTGCTTTCTGCAGTTTCTTGCCGCGGAAATCGAACATAGCGCGGATGCGTCCCCAAGCCTGTCCTGCCACGATCGCGTCACCCATCGCCAGGGTGCCGTTTTGTACCAATAAGGTGGCCATTACTCCTTTAGCTTTTTCGATCTGGGCTTCAATCACGGTACCGATCACTTTCCCTTTGGGGTTCGCCTGGATATCCAGGCTTTCAGTCACCAGGATGATTGCTTCCAGCAGGTCTTCCAGCCCTGTGCGCTGTTTGGCAGATACGGGCACCACCATGGTATTTCCACCCCATTCATCAGGAACCAGTTCGTTCTCTGCCAGCTGGCGTTTGACAAAGTCAGGATTGGCTGAAGGTTTATCGATCTTGTTCAGTGCCACAATAATTGGCACCCTTGCAGCACGTGCGTGAGCGATTGCTTCACGGGTTTGGGGCATTACCCCATCATCTGCAGCCACCACCAGGATGACAATATCTGCCCCCTGGGCGCCGCGGGCGCGCATGGCGGTAAACGCTGCATGCCCTGGAGTATCCAGGAACGTGATCAATTTACCGTTATGTTCAACCTGGTAAGCGCCAATATGCTGGGTGATCCCACCGGCTTCACCAGCTGCCACTTCGGTATGCCGGATGGCATCCAGCAGCGTGGTCTTGCCATGATCAACATGCCCCAAAATGGTAACCACCGGGGGACGTAAGACCAGTTTTGCTGAATCTTCATTGGCGATCAACTGGCGCCACATGGGCACCTCGCCGACCTCTTTCTTTTCTTCTTCTTCAGGGATCGCCAGGGATGCTTCGAACCCCATTTCATTGGCAACCACGGCAGCAGTATCAAAATCGATCTGCTGGTTGATATTGGCCATCACACCGTTGGCCATCAGAATCTTGATTATCTGAATGGGGCTGGCTTCTAAAGCCTGGGCCAGTTCTCTAACAGTAATATTGTAGGGGAAGCTAATCGTCTTTTTCCCATTATCACTCATCGTACACCTCCTGCAAGGTTTTTCCCCGAGTACAACCCGTTTCTTCTCCCGGGTTGGTCATGCAGTGGTCCGGTGAGATTTCAAACGGGCATCATCAGTTTGTTAATGGTCTTTCTATTACTCCAGCGGCGTTTCATTTTGACCCGCCAGGAACCTGTTCCTGGTCTCCGGTTTTATCTGATAATGTCGCTGCAAATTGTTCCAACCGCACACGGTCTGACGGGGTGATCTCTGCGCGCAAGGCAGATGCCAGTGCGCCTTTCAGACCTTTTTGCCAGCAGAGAGGGTCATCGTGAAGATAGGCTCCCCTCCCGGCGGCTTTTCCGGTCAGGTCAACCTGTATGCCGTCGGAGGTGCGCACCACACGGATCAGGTTCCGTTTGGGCAGCACTTCGCGGCAGCCTATACAGGTCCGCTGCGGAATGTGTTTTCCTCGTCTTTTGGTTGTGTTGACCACGTCCTTCTTAACCGTTATCCGTCAGGACTTTACCAGTCCCAACTTCCTCCTTCTTCATTTTTATGCTTGCGGCGAACATAGGTGATATCGCGATCGGGATCATACTCCACTTCGCGGAATTTCTTTTTCTTCTTCTTGCCGCCTTCAGACTTCTGGCCGCTGGATGAGGTGTCTTCTTCTTCGTCAGACACGCTGGTCACTTCCAGCATTTCGGGTTTGAGGGTGAAAATCTCGTCAAGCGAGGTGATCTCTTCAACTTCTTCTTCAGCCGGGGCGGTAACTTCTGCAGGGGCTGCTTCTTCAGCAGTTGCTTCCACAATTTCTGATACCGGTTCAAGAGCGGGTTCGGGTTGGCTTTCAACTGCAGCCTCAACAGCAGCAACCGGTTCAGGTTCAACCACCCGCGCCATTTCTGCTTCCAGGTTGTCGATGAGGGTATTGATCTCTGATAAAGCCTTCGGGCCGATCCCGTTTATGCGGTAGATGCGGTCTGGATCAAGGCGCACCTGGGAAGCCAGGTCGCCAACAGTGAGGTAGCCAGCTTCCTGCAGCAGGTTATTAACATGTTCAGATAACCCGCTATCGAGGATTTTCTGGGTGAAGATCCGCTCCGGGAATTTACTGTGCAATTCCACTTCAAACGGACTGACCACCGGTTCAACAGGGGTCTGGATGGCGATGCGGCGGCTTTCAACACGGTCGACAAAACGCGCCATCTGGTCATATTCTTCTGGTGTAAGCGGGCGTCCTTCGGCTTTCTTTGCCAGCATGGTATCCAGTACCGGCAGAAAGTCTTTTTCAGCTTCAGCGATTTTAGCAAGAGATTCTTCATCCCGTAAGCGGCCCCAGGCATCGGCGGCGGCTTCAGAAAGGCTCTTGATGTCGATACGCCAGCCGGTAAGCTTAGCAGCCAGGCGGGCATTCTGCCCGTCACGACCGATCGCCAGGCTGAGCTGGTCTTCTGGTACAACAACCGTTGCTGTCTTGTTTGCGGCTGTCCGGTCGGTAAGATAAACACCGACCACGCGGGCAGGACTGATGGCTTTTTGTATGAATACGGCTGCGTCATTATTCCATTCAATCACGTCAATTTTCTCGTCGTGTAATTCACGCACAATTGCCTGGATGCGTACACCCCGCACGCCGACACAGGCGCCAACCGGGTCGATCCCTTGCTGGGTGGCAGAAACAGCCACCTTGGCGCGTTCACCCGGCTCGCGGGCGATCGAGCGGATTTCAACCACACCGTGGTAAATCTCAGGTACTTCAGTTTCCAGCAGCCGGCGCAGGAAGTCGCGGTGGGTGCGTGAAAGGATGATTTGCGGACCGCGGTTGCTGTCTTTAACTTCAGCAACCAGGGCGCGGGTGCGGTCGTGGACGTGAAAACGTTCTCCGGGGATCATATCTTTACGCTGCATGGAACCCTCGGCGCGTAATTCGAGGCCGATGGTTAGTCCCTGGGCGTTGACTGCCTGTACTACACCGCTGACAATCTCACCTACTTCCTTCTGGTAGTAGTTTAATTGCGCCTGGCGTTCAGCATCGCGGATACGCTGCTGGATGACCTGGCGGGCTGTCTGGGCGGCTACCCTTCCCAGGTTTGGAGGTGTGCTGTCTACCAGGATCATGTCGCCCAACTGTACATCCGGATTAACTAGCCGGGCATCTTCCAGGAGGACTTCTGTCCGTTCATCCTGGATATCTTCGACCACTTCTTTTTCAGCGAAGATGGACATTTTGCCCGTCTCAGCGTCAATTTTTGCTTCAACGTTCTGGCCCGCAGAGGCATTCACCTCGCGGCGGTATGAGGCAACCAGGGCGGATTCCAATGCCTGGAGAATGATCTCCTTGGGGAGCCCTTTTTCCTCGATGACTTCATTGAACGCTAGAAAAAATTCGTTCTTCATCCCTACCTTACTCCAAATATTTATGACCTGTGTATGTTAATTATGCAGAAAAGTGGGGGTTGCCCACTTTTCGATGCGCTCAATATTGAATTCCAGTAACGAAGTTAATATACCACAACGTTATTTGTTTTTCAAGAGAAAAAGGTTTCACCAATTGTTTCACCAAAAGGTTTCACTGATATGAGAGGGTCGGCGAAGCGGCGTTCTCTAC